>JAEEGL016701541.1_pt1 | contig 39591 bp, 35 predicted proteins | sample 9134231 | NCBI WGS metagenome assembly JAEEGL01 (sample SAMN16246548, study PRJNA631951) | gut metagenome | biome: gut microbiome; feature: rumen; material: fiber-attached | host: Bos | place: Iran: Karaj | collected 2018-10
GAGTTCGGCGGAAAGCTTTTTGATGATTATCATGCTTCTAGAGTTTTACCAGGATTCAAGCCAGATGCAAAAATTACAATGCTCAAGGAGTTAGCTGACAAGACTGAGATTGTTATAGCTATCAAGGCTGGCGATATTGAGAAAAATAAGGTTCGTGGAGACATTGGTATTACTTATGACATGGATCTTCTTAGACTTATTGATGCATTCACTAGCTACGGACTATATGTAGGCTCAGTTGTTCTCACTCAGTTTGCTGAGCAGCCATCTGCAGTTGCATATGAGAAAAAGCTAAAGGCACTTGGATTAAAAGTTTACAGACACTACATTATTCCTGGTTACCCTTCAAATATTCCATTCATCGTATCTGATGAAGGATTTGGAAAGAATGATTATATCGAGACAACACGTCCACTTGTAGTTGTTACTGCACCAGGTCCAGGTTCTGGAAAGATGGCTACTTGCCTTTCACAGCTTTACCATGAGTCAAAGCGTGGTGTAAAGGCTGGATATGCTAAGTTCGAGACATTCCCAATTTGGAATTTGCCACTTAATCATCCAGTAAACCTTGCATATGAGGCAGCTACAGCTGACTTAAATGATGTTAATATGATTGACCCATTCCATTTAGAGGCTTATGGAAAGACAGTGGTTAACTATAACCGTGATGTTGAGGTATTTCCAGTTCTCAAGGCTATGTTTGAGAAGATTTCAGGGGAGTCTCCATACAAGTCACCTACTGACATGGGCGTTAATATGGCAGGAAATGCAATCATCGATGATGATGCATGTAGAAGTGCTTCTAATCAGGAAATCATTAGAAGATACTATGAGGCTACAGTTGCAAAGCGTAAGGGTGACGGAGCCGATTCTGCAATCCAGAAGCTTGAGCTCCTCATGGAAAAGGCAGGTATTTCGGTATCTGATAGACCTGTTGTTGCAGCAGCTAATATTAAGGCTGATCAGATTGGTGTTCCATGTGCAGCAATGGAGCTTCCTGATGGTAAAATCATCACTGGAAAGACTTCAGAGATGCTTGGTGCTTCTTCAGCAATGATTCTGAACGCATTGAAGTATCTTGCCAAGATTCCTGATGAGGTTAAATTGATTTCACCAGAGGTTCTTACACCTATCATGAACCTTAAGACAAATTATTTGGGAGATAACAATCCACATCTTCACTTGAATGAGCTTTTAATTGCTCTTTCAATGGAAGCTATTAGCAATGAAGATGCTAAGAAAGCATACGATTGTCTTCCTGAATTAGTAGGTGCAGAGGTTCACTCCTCAGTAATCCTTGCTTCAGTAGACGTTGGAGTATTCAAGCAGCTTGGCACTCACTTGACATGTGAGCCACGCTACGAAGGTAACAAATTATACCACGAGTAATTGTTATTCAAAGAAGCCAAGTGGCAGGAGAAACTGAAGTTTAATACTAATTTTGCCGAAAGGTTTTCAAACTATCGCGATACTCAGTAGGTGTCATACCGGATTCGATTTTGAAAATCCGGCTAAAATAAAATGGATCGGTATAGCCGGTAATAATTGCAATTTGCTTAATGCTCATTGGAGGATACACTGCTAATAATTCTTTAGACTTTTGTATCCTCTTTTTCATTATGTACTCATTTGGTGTTTCATTAAATGCTTTTTTAAAGATATTGCTTAAGTAAGAAGGACTAATGTGGAAATTATTAGCAATTTCTTTAAGTGTAAGCTGTGACGAATAGTTTTGATTGATATAGTCTTTTATCATATCTGCTATATCATTAGCTATTTCATTGATTGGTGCATAATTTAAATGCTATTCAAGAAATGATTTTGCAGTATGCACCGGGAATCATTTGGATATTACCTGCCATTCCGGATAAATGGATTAAGGGTAGAGTATCTTCCTTTGGATTTTTTGGTGGTCAAATAGGAATAAACTGGAACAGAAGAAAACGCTCTCTTAGCTGTTATATTTACAGCAAGAAAAAGCAGAGACTACAGATATTTATCCCTCAGATTTTTTATAAAGAATATATTGAGGTTTCTGGTGCAGAAATACTAAATAATAATTCTTCTGATAAATCAATTGAGTTAAATATGGCAGCAGGCTCTGCGGTAGAGGTTAGAATTGGTTCCTAGCACAAAATGCCCTAGCATAATTGATACAAAATAAGCAGCATTTATAATTACATAGTTTTTAATTGAGCAGATGAAGGTTTTTTCTTTTATCTGCTCTTTTTTTTATTGGGCGACAGACGGACCCTGCTTGCGCCAAAGGTACTGTTGACAAATAATCTCATTGGAGTTATATTATCATCTACCATTTGAAAGAGTGATATAGATTTATCACTATCACGGCAAGGTTTTTCATTTCGCCACTTATTCCACTATGAACTTTTTAGATTTATTTGAGGATTTAGATGTGTTATGCATCCCGCAAGGGAGATGTTACGTTTTGGGATGCATGCAGAATTTAGGTCATACATCCCAAAGAGGAGAAAATGTGTTTTGGGATGCATGACTGTCACATGTGGTGCATCCGAAATGGATAATAAGTCTTTTTGGGATGCATTTTTATGCAGAGAAGCAGGAGATAATGGTAAAAGAATAGTAAAAATGTGCGATTTATGCATCCCAAATAGGAATAATTGATTGTTGGGATGCATAACGAAAAAATCAAAATTATTTTATGCATCCCAAAACTGTTAAATCTCTATTTGGGATGAGTTATGAATGAAAATGGAGGATGAGTTGAAAAATTATAAGGAAGAACTAGTAGCGCAGTTAAAAGAATTAGATACATTAATCGAGCGTAACAAAAAGAATCTGGCGAAACATAGGAATACACCTGAGTATGGTATAAAAGCGTCAACGGTGAGGGGGAACCATCAGTATTATTTGATAGATAAAGAAAGTGGTAGTCGACAATATGCAGGAAAAGCAAAATGTAAGCTTGTTAATTCATTAATTCAAAGAGATTATGAATTATCGGTTGATAAAAAGCTTATAGAGTTAAGAAGTAGATTGAATAGATTTATTTCAAACTATGACATTAGAGAAATTGAGAATCTATATGAGAATTTGCCTTTGGCTAGAAAGGTTATTGTTGCTCCAATAACAGAGCCAGATGATGTATTTGTTCATAGATGGTTCGAAGAGAATACAGGAAATCATAATCCATTTCCATGTGAAGGGAATTACTATACATCCCGTGGTGGTTTTGTTAGATCTAAATCTGAAAAGATAATAGCTGATGCACTTGAAAAGTACAATATTCCATATCAATACGAGCCAGTGCTAGAGCTGGGATACAACACGGTATATCCTGATTTTGTTGTATTAAATGTTAGAACAAGGAAGACTATTTATTGGGAGCATCTTGGTATAGTTTCAGACATGGAGTATGCAACAAAAAACTTTATTAAGATACAGAATTACGAAAAGAATGGTTATCTACTAGGCAAAGATTTGATTATAACGATGGAGTCTTCGGACATACCAATGAACATAAAGCTTGTTGAGCAGAAAATAAAGGAATTTCTTTTGTAGAATAATTATATGCAGTAATGGTACTATGAAATAAAAGGAAACTAAAGCTAAAAACGATGAATAATCCGCATTTTATAGTATCTTGTTGTTTAGAAATATCCTATTTGTTAGAATAATTTTCAGATGTCGATTAAAAGTATCACTGGGCGAGGAAAATGATGAGGCTAGAAAAAATTAATGGTAAAAATGTATGGGATATTTTAAAACTATCAGTGGATGATTCGCAAAGAGAGTTCGTGGCTAGTAATGATATAAGTATCATTGAAGCGTATACAGCTGTTACGGCACATGGTTATGCATATCCTTTTGGAATTTATGATGGCGATATCCCAGTAGGTTTTTTGATGATTGGATTTGATAAGGACGATTATTGGGAAGACGCACCCGATGTGGCCGTAGGAAATTATAACCTGTGGCGATTGATGATAGATAAGAAATACCAACATAGAGGATATGGCAGGCAAGCAGTAAAACTCGCACTGGATTTTATTAAGACCTATCCATGTGGGGCAGCTGATTATTGTTGGTTATCCTATGAGCCAGAAAATCGAATTGCGAAGGAGTTATATGCATCATTTGGATTTGTTGAAACTGGTGATATGGATGGTGAAGAGTTAATAGCAATTTTGAAACTATGAGAGGGAAAAATGTCAGATTTTGGAATAAACGAAATGCTCGAAATGCAGAAAGCATTGCAAGAGAAGTATAAGGATAACTGGGAGCATATTTCACCTGAAGTTGGTAAGAACAAGTTGTTGTGGATGATAGGTGAAGTGGGTGAGGTTATTGATATAGTTAAAAAGAATGGTCCACAGGTAGCTGAGAGAGATAATCCTGAACGCGAACACCTTATTGAAGAAATGGCAGATGTGCTCATGTACTACAATGACGTTTTGCTATGCTATGGGATAACCGCAGAGGAGTTAAAAAAATCATATACTAGTAAGTTTGAGAAGAATATGAATCGTTGGTAAAAGGAGAAAAATATGCGAGTTGGGCTTTCTGCTTGTTCTAATGGACATAGAAAAGAGTGGATGCATCAGATAAATGAACTAATAGATGTATTGAAGACAATGGATGTGGAACCAGTATTGGTTAAACATATTGAAACAAAGATTGATGAGTTTAGTGGGGATGATAAAGAGCGTGCAGCTGAGTTGATGGAATTTTTTAAAGACGATTCTATTAGTGCAATATATGATATTTCTGGTGGCGATTTAGCTAATGGTGTCTTGCAATATTTGGATTATGAGATAATTGCTAATTCAAATAAACTATTTTGGGGATATAGTGATTTGACAACTGTAATAAATGCAATTTATTCCATGACAAAAAAGCCTTCTGTTTTATACCAAGTGAAGAATCTTGTATATTCAGCTCCAGAACTCCAACAGCATAGATTTAAAGAATTCATAAACGGAAATGATTCGGAATTATTTGGTATAAACTATAAATTCCTTCAAGGAAATAGTATGGGAGGAATAGTTGTAGGTGGAAATATTAGATGCTTTCTTAAGTTAGCAGGGACAAGATATTGGCCTGATATGGATGGGAAAATATTGTTACTAGAATCTTATGGAGGCGGTTCAGGGCAGATAGCAACATTGATAAATCAACTAGATGATATAGGCGTTTTTGAGCAGGTGGCAGGGATTCTTTTAGGAACATTTACTGACTATGAAAAAGCTAATCTTCAATACTCAGTTTATGACCTATTAGAAATGCATATCGGCAAAGAGCTACCTGTTGCATACACAACTGAAATAGGACATGGGCATGACTCAAAAGCCATTATTATCGGAAAAGAAATGAGCTTTTGAAAGACTCAAATACGTAGACGAGATTTATGCGGCTATGTGAAGGAAAAGTATTGCAACTATTTTATGAAAGTGTATAATATTCGTAAATACGTAGAAAGGAGCACATATATGACCTGGAAAACAGAGAATTTACATCTTATGAAAGGTTCGTTTTTAGCTGTTGACGGGGATAGTGCGCTCTTTTTTAGGAATGTTTGAGGATAGAAAATCTTAAACACTAGGTAAATATAGAGTCATTATCTCCTTATTCTTTTTACAAAAAACAAAGGCATAAGGAGATTTTTTTATGGATAAAAATATAGCTAAAAAGCAGATTAGAAAAATATATTTCATAGACATAATTGGTGGAACAATGCTTGCAGGAGCTTCATGGGTAGCATTGCTAGCTGCAAGAGGTTTTTCTACTATTGAGATTGGAATACTGGAAAGTATATTTCATATTGCGAGTATGACATTTGAAATCCCGTCAGGCGCGGTGGCTGATGTTTTCGGGCGAAAGAAAGTAATGATTATGTCAAGCGTTATGACGATAGTCTCGGCGATAATGATGATTATGCTTAATTCTTTTGCGGGTATTGCACTTGCAATGGTCACCAGCGCTCTAAGTTATAATCTTGCATCAGGAACCAGAGAGGCCCTTGCTTATGACAGTTTGAAGCAAGGGGGATTAGAATATGAGTACGATAAGTTTGCGTCAAATGATGCTATTATCTATCAGTTTTCTAGCTCTGTAGGAACCCTTATGGTGGGAGTTGCATTGCTGCTGGGATACAAAAAGGCTTACCTGGTAGATGTTTTTATGGCGCTTGGCGCAATACTTATTGGGGCTTCACTAGTTGAAGTGAAAACAGAATTGAATCAGAAGAACAGCATTAAAGAAAGATTTAAAGAAGTTGCCATAGAAAGCAGTCGTTTTATTAAAGAGAATCGCAAGGCTAGATTGATAATCATGTTTAATGCAGCAATAGGCGCAGTAGCAGTGCTTATTATATTTTTCTTGCAGGCAAAGCTGCCTGAACTTGGACTGAAAAGTATCTGGTTGGGGCCGGCTTTATTTGCAATCGGTTTAGGTACTGTAATTGGCGCAAAGGCTATTGAGTGCATACCGCATTTACGATATAGAATGGTAGGCGCTATAAGTTTATTCGGGGTAGTACTGGCTTTCTCATCTATTTTTTCAGGTAATATTTTCATTATGATGATTGGTGGATTCGTAGGTGGATTTGCAGATAGTTTTATTGAAATTCGCTCAGATGTAGTTTTGAATAACATGATTCCATCAAATCAGAGAGCTACCTTAATGTCTATTAATTCTTTCGCATACTCTGTTATAATGATTGTGTTATCACCAATTTTTGGGTGGTTATTTTCATAGCTATAAAGAGAAAGGAATAATTATGTCATATTTAATTAAAGATACGACAAAGGAAGAAAGAGAGCAGATTGTAAAGGATTCTCTTGGAAATATTGAGGCTAATTGCGATGGCTGTATGGCCGGTCTTGCTGAAATGTATCAAGATTATATTGACGGTAAGAAAGAACTCAGAGAAATAAACATGGAGTTTAATGCCAGATATGTTAAAGATAATGATATGGAAACTCGCGGATCAAGCTGCGTAATGGGTTAGGAGAATTAACATGATATACATTGGCTGTCACTTATCAGTGACTAATGGTTATGAGGCAATGGGCCGACAGATGACTGAATTTGGAGGAAGTACCTTCGCATGGTTTACAAGAAACCCAAGAGGTGGAAAAGCCAAGGATATTGAACCAGCAGATGTTGAAAAGCTACAAGAGATTCTTGAGAAGGAGCAGTTTGGAAAGCTAGTTGCTCATGCTAGTTATACAATGAATTTATGCTCCACAAAACCAGAGACTAGAGCAAATGGCTTGGATATGTTGCAGCAGGATTTACAGCGCATGGAGCAGGTGCCAAATCAATACTACAATTTTCATCCAGGCTCTCACACAGGTCAAGGGGCCGAAGTAGGAATTCAGCAGATAGTTGATGGCTTGAATCAGTCTCTATGGAAAGGCATGAATACTATTGTTTTGCTTGAGACGATGGCTGGCAAAGGCTCAGAGGTTGGAAAGACATTTGAAGAGCTAAGAGAAATAATTGATCGTGTAGAATTAAATGAAAAGCTTGGTGTATGTTTGGATACTTGCCACATCTGGGATGGAGGCTATGATATTGTAAATGATTTAGATGGTGTGCTGACAAAGTTCGATAAAATCATAGGGCTAGACAGATTAAAGGCTATTCACTTCAACGATAGTAAGAACGAGTGTGGCGCCGCAAAGGATCGTCATGAAAAGCTTGGTCAGGGATGTATTGGTATGGATGCAATGAAAAGAATTGCTATGCATCCTGCACTACAAGGAATGCCGTTTATTCTTGAAACACCAAATGATGATGCTGGTTATATCCATGAAATTGCAACTGTGAAAAGTTGGTTTTAAAAGAAATTTTTGTTGCACATATAACTTCTATATGTTAAAAAGTAAATAGGTTTAGGGAGTAGCTCGCATGCAAAGCATGTGATATATTTCGTCAGTACGGGATTCTAGAAATCCCCGGAGTATGTCTAAGTAGCGAGACTTTACCACAGGTTTTTGCTGTGGTGAAGTCTCGCTTTTTTTATTTTTATAAAACGCGAGTTCCCCTATTTCAAAAAAAGGAGGTCAAGATGACAATATTTTATGTTTTATTACTAGTTGTTGGATTTATAGCCTTGACAAAGGGAGCTGATTGGTTTGTTGATGGAAGTTCATCACTTGCAAGAAAGTTTCGTATACCCGGAGTCATTATTGGGCTAACAATTGTTGCCATTGGAACAAGTGCCCCCGAAATGGCTGTAAGCATGGTCGCTGCTACGACAGGTTCAAATGAAATAGCACTTAGTAATGTTATAGGTTCAAATACTTTTAATTTGCTATTTATACTAGGTGTTTGCGCAGTAATCAACCCTTTGAAGGTGGCGGATGATATTAATAAAAGGGATTTCCCTATTTCAATTCTATCAACTGTATTTGTAATGATAGCAACATGTTTTGCAGGGATTATTACAGGTAGAATATTTAATTCTGCAACAGAAGATATAGTAGGAAGTATTTCAAGAACTATCGGTATTTTAAGTCTCGCTATATACATGGTATACATTATTGCATTAATAAAAAAAGCGAGAAAGGATCCAGAGGAAATCACTGAAGAGTCAAAAGCTGTTTGGAAAAGCCTACTACTTATAGCTTTGGGTTTAGCATTGACTGTTATAGGAGGTCAGGTAGTAGTAACTAATGCAAAAGAAATTGCAAGAATGCTAGGCATGTCAGAAACGCTTATTGGGTTAACAATTGTAGCAGCAGGAACCTCCCTTCCAGAACTTGTCACATCAATCGTGGCAGTGAGAAAAGGAGAAACAGGAATGGCTGTGGGGAATATAGTGGGTTCAAATATTTTTAATCTACTTTTTATCCTAGGTGCGTCGGCTAGCATTCATCCAATCACAGTTAATATGGCCTCTGTATTTGACATGGTTATGCTTGTAATTGTAACCGCTATTACGTTCGTATTCGGATTGACAAAAAAGCGTATTACCCGTCTAGAAGGATTGATTATGTTAGCTATATACATTGCATATGTACTATTTGCTTTTTATAGATAAAGGAGGATTTAATGACATTTTTTAATATTATTGCCATGGTTGGCGGACTTGCATTCTTTTTATTTGGAATGAATGTGTTGTCCACTGGACTTAAAAAGGTTGCGGGAAATCAGTTGGAAACAGTGCTGCAAAAAATGACAGATTTTCCAATAAAGGGATTGTTTTTAGGCATAATTATCACAATCCTCATGCAATCATCCTCAGCACTTACGGTAATGCTTGTCGGCCTAGTTAATTCTGGAATTATGTCCCTAGCACAGACCGTAGGAATTATTATGGGTTCTAATATAGGAACAACGCTGACAGCCTGGATTCTCAGCTTGAGTGGGCTAGAGACAGATAATATTTTACTTGCGATGATGAAGCCAACTAACTTTGCGCCGATAGTGGCAATTATCGGCGTTGTAATGATCATGGCGGCTAAGGAGCAGCGGAAGAAAGATATCGGAAGTGTTTTAGTTGGCTTTGCAATATTGATGCATGGAATGGAAGTAATGTCGGATTCATTGGCGCCTCTGGCAGATATGCCTGAATTTGCAAATATGCTTACTGCTTTTAATAATCCGCTCCTAGGGGTACTTATGGGAACAGCATTCACGGCAGTGATACAATCATCAGCAGCATCTGTTGGTGTATTGCAGGCCTTGAGTTTAACAGGCGCCGTTAGCTATGGGATAGCAATTCCAATCATAATGGGACAAAATATTGGAACCTGTGTGACAGCACTTTTATCATCTATTGGAGTAAGTAAAAATGCAAAACGCGTTTCCGTTATACATATTTCCTTTAATCTTCTTGGTACGGCAATTGGCTTGGTAATATATGGAGTTTGTAGTAGCCTATTCCATTTGCCAATATTGCAGGAGGCAATCACGCCATTTGCTATAGCTGCCTTTCATTCTGTCTTTAATGTGGCTACTACGTTGATACTTCTACCGTTTACAAGACAACTTGTTAGGATTGCAGAGAATGTAATAAAGGATGATGAAACTGGCGAAGCATTTTTGGATTACAGATTATTGGTGACACCAGCGATAGCTACGTCAGAATGTAGAAAAAAGACATCAGAGATTATGGAGAAAGCAAAAAATGGAGTAGAGCTGTCAATTGATTTAATAAATAATTACAATTCAGAAAAAAGTGATGAAATAAAGCAAATGGAGGAAGCGGTTGATGAAATGGTAGAGGCCTGCAATCAATTTCTGATACAGCTTTCATCTAAAAATATTTCAAAGGATGACAATCTCCTTATTGCGGACATGTTGCACGACTTGGGGGATATGGAGCGAATAAGTGATTATTCTTTGGGATTGGTAGGAATTGCAAAAAAAATAAACAAGACGGGCTTTGAATACAAAAATGAGCTGGTCGAGACTCTGCGACAAGTGAATGAAGAACTCAAGAATATTCTCAATGAAACAACCATGGTTTATGGAGCCAAAGATAGTAGACTAGCCAAAAAGACTCTTTCAAAAGCAAATGACCTAGTATCCGAAATTAAGCATATGAAGAAAATGGATTTAAAGGTTTTGCGAAATGGAGGTGGCAAGCCGGAGGCAAGTGTATACCTGACAGACTACCTTACTATCTGCAGACGAGTAACGGAGCATAGCATAAATATCATTGAGAGTGAACTGTAATAGGGTATGCAACGATCTGCAGATTTAGTATACTAAACCCAAATGATAAACTATAAACAATAGGAGTTTAGTATGAGCAAAAAATTAGCAGTAGTATTTCCAGGTGTTGGCTACCATAGCGACAAGCCACTTTTGTACTATTCAAAAAAGCTTGCAAAGAATAAAGAGTACGAAATTATTGAAATAAAATATGATTTACCTGAGGCTGGTGCAGTTATAAAGGCGGATGAGGAAAAGAGGAAAGAAGCCTTCGATGCGGCTTTTCAACAAGTTGTAGACCAGCTAAAGGATGTTAAGTTTGAGGAGTTTGAAAACATAGTTTTCATAGGTAAAAGCATAGGTACAGCAATAGCTGCCCGCTACAATATGACTTATGAATTGGAGGCAGATCAGATTGTCTTTACTCCAATTGAAACTACATTTGCATATATCAATCCATGCGAAGGCTTTGTTTTCCACGGTGACGCAGATCCTCTATGTGACACTGATATGTGCACTCAGCTTTGTGATGAGCTGTCGCTTACATATGTGGTGATTCCAGATGCCAACCATTCGCTTGAAACGGGTGATGTGGCTACAGATTTGGAGAATCTTGAAAAAGTTATGAGTATGGTGAACAAATTATTGGTCTAAGACACAGAATCTAAAAAATTTGAACAAAGACTTATAAACTAAATAATTCCAAGCTTCCTTAGACGCTTCATTCTATCATCAAGAATATGGTAGACATCTTGAAGTGGCCAAGGAAGGTCAAGGATGTAATCACGATCTCTAGCGGATAATTCTGCTAGAGATTTTTCTAATTCTTCCCTGTTTTTATAAAGGCGTTTACCCAAATCTACCTTTACATATTTAGCATTGGACATATCTATGGACTCAACAACTCTGCGCAGACTAGTTTTGCCAAAGCTGTCCTGTTCCTTTATGTATGAAATTTTCTCTACAGTGGATTTTGGTTCAGAAAGGCAGATTACCCCTATGTTAACATAATGATTCCAAACAATGTCAGCAACCTTCTCCTTTGGAAGAGGATAATCTAGCTGCGTCATTATTTCTGTAACGGATAGACCTGTGTCTGCAAGATGGCGCACTGCACCACCTCCAGCAAAGTCAGTTATGAAATTCCCTAGTGCTTCATTGAATTCTTTACTCATGAGCTAATTATAGCACCGGTTTATTAAAAAATTTAGAACTAGATATATTTGACGATATAGGCTGCTAATTCTGAAAGCGTCTCAACAGCAGCATATTCCCTTGGATTAGATGGGAGCTTTAAATCCCTTTGAATAGAATAGAGTAGTAGAGCAGTTTTGGTAGATTCAGAGGTTGCCTTATCACAAGGAGTTGCTAAATCAATCTCACGCAAAACCTCAGGGTCAATTTTCATCATTTTTGCGAGACTAAGTTTAGCTAGCTCACGGAGATTTTCCTCTTTTTCATCTTCTGACAATACATATTTTTTGAGAATATAATTTCTGATATGTGTATAGACAAAATCGTAGTCTTTATTATTTCCAGCGAGAATAATTTGAGCTTCTGCATCAGCTCCATTTTTGGCGGCTTCTAAAAGTTTTGCGACAATCTTTTTTCTCTTTTCTGCATCCATCTAGTTATACCGCCCTTGCATATTTTTTTATGGTATTGATTACAGAATAAATACCATTGAATCTATCAGTAGAAATCTGATTTTTAATATTTGTCTCCTCGATAAAAGAGGGTTCGAAGGTCGCAATCTCCCCTTTAGAGCGACCATCGAAAATCCCCACAATAATTGCGAGGATGCCTCTGATAATAAGAGTATCACTGTCAGCCTGCACATGAATTATGTCATCTTTGTTGCTCATGGAGAGCCATACGCCAGACTGACAGCCTTTGACCTTGTTTTCATCGGTTTTTTTATCTGGAGAAAATTTTGGCATATCAGAGGAGATTTCCAATAAGTATTCATATTGCAAAAACCAATCCTCAAGCATGTTTAAATCTTCGATATATGTTTGTTCAACCTCTGAAATAGTCATTACTCTTAAATCCTTTTTATAATTTTTATACGCTTACAACTTCTAAGCCGAGAGACTTACCAAGCATTTCGAGCTCTTCTCTGTAGTCACCATAAACAAGTGGAAGGTGATTACCAAACTCAAGCTGAGCATCATAGTATTTTCTCTGATCAGCTACGCGGTAAACAACATAGCCGTTGCAGTTGTTTATATCATAGTCGCCGCCGGCAACGATTTCGCCACTTCCAATGAAGAGCTTTTTGCAGTCTGGTGAGATACGGCATGTTGTGATTCTCTGACCTTTATCTTTCTCCCAATGATAGCGCATGCATGCACCAAACTTCTGATCATAAGCGAAATACCGAAGGCCGAAGCTCTCCTTAGGGTTGTCAATACCTTTAAGCTTTCTATTTGGTGTAGAATGCTCTGAATGGTAAAGATTAGTCTTATCAGGAACATCCTTTAACACCTCCTCATTGAACATAAGAAGAGGACGAATTTTGCCATCTTCAATAACGATTGGATTTGTATTGCCCATGAATGGAGCGTGGTTTGTAAGTGTTGAAAGGATAAGCATTGTCAAAACGCCGTCAACATCGTACTCACAAGCTGATGGGATACCTTGTTCATTGAGAAGAGAATGAGTTAAGCAGAATGTAAACTTCTCCTCATTAAGTCTTCTAGTAGAGCAAGTATCTGGACATGGAACTGTGAAACCGCAGCAATCATGAATGTCGAGAAGCTTCTTTACTTCTACATATGCGATGCAAGATTTAACGAGCATTTCTTTATTGATTGTAGAATCAGCAGCTTCACCTAAAAGCTCATCTGCTAAAGCTTCAGCTTCCTTGATATCCTCAGCAGTAACATTTGGAGTGTTCATTCTGCCCGGAGTTGTGTAGTTGCCTTCCTCTGGAATTGGCTTCATGTAGTCAATAAGCTCATGAAGGTTGAGGTATCTGAACTGAGTACCAAATTTCTTTGTAGCTGTATTAAGAGAAACGAATGTATCGTTTGCTGATTTTGATGCATTTGAATCGAAGCGAACGCCGAGAAGAACCTTTGCTTCCTTTAATGCCTTGCGAACACGAAGTACGCGAAGAGTTGTTGTAACTTCTCTCCAAGTAAGTGGTGAGAATGTCTCAATGCCACGAGCTTTGATTGCAGCTGTAACAGCTGTTACATCAGAATATGTTGTTGGATCTTGAATGATTGGCTTTCCTGTGCGCTCAGCAAGCTCGATAACAATGTTTGAACGAGCAATACCACCAGAAATCATGAATACATCCACTTCCCCATTAGGATCTGTTGTCATTTTGTCAAACAAGTCTTCGGGAATTCTCCAATCGTCATAGCATGTATAGCTAACTGGCTCAAGCATGTTTACTGCTTCAAGTGGCATTGCTGCATCAACATTCTTGAAGAATTCTTTTTCTAAGTTTTGTGTAAAAATCTTTTCGAATTCAGGCTGGAGGCCATCTCCACCTGCAAAACGGCAAGGTCCCTCATAGTAGTACTGGTGAGAAAGACCTAAGAAAATTGGCTTAACGTTTAACTTAACGTCTAATCCTCTGCGAATCATTTTGTAAAAACCCTCCTGCTATAAATATTTTTGATATATGTTTATTGTATTTTCTTGTAACAGGCATCTCAACATAGCAACTAACAAACAATCTTATAGTAAAATAGACAAAAGATATGTAGGATTGTAAAAATAATTTGTAATATCCTACAATAATGATTATAATTCTCAATAAGGGTGAGTATGATTGATTTGGTATATGGGGAATTTTTACGATGTTGGGGGAAATAATGAAAATCACATTTGCCACGATTTTGTACAAGTTACAGCGGAGATATATAACTTGTATGAATGATTCTAGTGCAGAGTTTTCTTCTGCGAATCTAATACCTTCTGATTTATCTTCATTCAATCCGGATATTTTGTATGTAGGTGATTTATCCAGTTATCGATTATTAGATGGAGACCAGAAAAACGTCTACTTTTTATGCGTTGCCGACGAGAATCTTGGTGCAGACAATATTGATGTAACAGAGCACTCAAACCTCGTTATTATCGATGAGCCCGTGGATTTATCCATAGTTTTTAACGAGGTGATAAACGCATTCTTTGAAATTGAAAATTGGAATAATGCTATGCAGGCGGCGATTTATCAAAACAAAGGACTGCAGTCTTTGGTTGATTTGTCGGAAGAGGTTTTGAATGACCATCTTGATATTTTAGATGAGAATTTTAAATTGCTTGCTTATACCAAAAACATTTCAACAGTTGATCCTATGACTAATGAGCTGATTGAACGGGGAGCGCATTCAAAAGAGGTAATTGAAAAGTTTTATTGCGAGAGAATAATGGAGGAATTTGAGCAATCAAAGGACCTTATACTTGTAGATGATTCCGTATTTACGGATTTCAAAATTGCAATAAAAGTTCTGCATATCAACCAGTGTAGGGAGCTGTTTGTGGTTCTTATTCTAAACAATCATGATACAGTTCAAGGCTACATCGATTTGTTCAAAATATTCCTAAACAATGTTGAAAAATATTGTATTAAGGCATTTTATTCAAGCGATGAATATGGAGATTTATACAATCTGATTTCTGATTTGCTTGAGAAGAAAATAACCTCAAAGGATGATGCGGCATCCCGAGCTGCATTTATAAATTATCCCAATAAAGATGGGTACATATGCGTAACTGTAAAATTCGAGGATGAGACCAATATTCTCATTAATAGATTCATAAATATTATTAACAAAAACTTTTATTCCTGCGCGGCCTTTGCACACAAAAACAGAGTGGTTATCATCTATTTTTGCGACCAAAATAAAAACAATGCAGAGGACATTTGTGCAAGGTTAAACGGGGTATTTTTCCCACTTAAATATTACATTGGAATTAGTAATGAGTTCGAGCATATTTGGGAGGTGGCGCTGGCCTACGAGCAGACTGAGGCAGTGTTAGAATGTGCCACTAAAATTGCATCAAATCACCCTGAAAAGGAAATTGTTCCAATATACAAATTTGAGGACTATTTCATTGAAATATTCTTGTTTAAGGGGGGTATCGACAAAGATATTTTCAAGAATGGATTTATGTACAAATCTATTCAGGCTCTGGAAAATGCCAGTGTTGATAAGGGGATTGATTTGATTAATTTGCTGGATGTATTTTTTGAAAGCTCATGTAAAGCTACTGATGCAGGTGTGACCTTAAATATGCACAGAAATTCAGTGCTGTATCATCTCAGCAAAATAGAAAAACTTTTGGGGGTATCCTTAGAGGACCCAAAGGTATCTTTAAAGCTTAGACTTGCAATAATTATATATAAATCTGGACTATTAGTTTAAGTCCGTGCTAGCAGGAGGGGACACAAAGTGTGTGATAATGTATGGCGTAAAGACTTTCCGATCCTTGATCAAAAGGTATATGGAAAGGATTTAATATATTTAGATAATGGCGCAACTTCTCAGATGCCAACACAGGTTGTGGAGAAAATTCGCAGTCACTATGAAAATGATCACGGAAACATCCACAGAGGAATCCATTATCTCAGTGAGAAATCCACAGAGGAGGTGGAGAATGCCAGAAGGCTGGTGCAAAAATTCGTAAATGCGAAGTTGGCAGAAAATATTATTTTCACAGAAAATACAACAGACAGTATTAATATTGTTGCAGCGGGGATTGGACTAGAGGAGGACAAATCTGGGGGTATTGTCACCACTCAGATGGAGCATCACTCGAATTTTGTTCCATGGCAGCAGATGTGTAAGCATACTGACCGAAAATTCATAGTCTGCCCTGCGCCAGAGGGAGAATTGGATCTAGAGGCTCTTGAGAATATTCTAAAGAGTAACAAGATTCGACTTGTTGCTATAGCCCATGTTACAAACGTGGTTGGCACGGTAAATCCCATAAAAGAGGTAATAGAATTGGCACATAAATATGGTGCCGAAGCCCTAATTGACGGTGCTCAGGGGATTTTACATTGCCCTGTGGATGTGCAGGAATTGGATTGCGACTACTATTGTTTTTCTGCACACAAGATGCTAGGTCCTACGGGAGTAGGAGTATTGTATGGCAAGACGGAGGTCTTAGAAAAACTCCAGCCAACACGTTACGGTGGAGGCATGGTTGATGTAGTAAGTGACGATGACACGAGTTTTGGTACAGTTCCTTATAGATTTGAGGCAGGAACTCCAAATATTGGCGGTATTATTGGACTTGGAGAAGCTATAAAATACTTGACTGACCATGACATAAATGCTATCCATAAGTATGAGGAAGACTTGCTTGGCTACGCCCTTGAGAATATTTCCAAGATTCCTTACGTAAAGGTACTTGGACATCCCAAAAAGAGAGCGGGAGCAATTTCATTTGTGGTAGAGGGGGCTCATCCGTATGATATTGCGAGTATGCTTGATAAATCAGGCATTGCCGTTCGCTCGGGAAATCATTGCGCCCAGCCTATACATAGAGTATTTGGGGTGACCGCAACAGTCCGCGTTACACCAAATTTTTACAATACAAAAGATGAGATTGATATTTTTTGCGAGAAATTAATAAAGGTTACAAACTTACTTAGAAAATACAGCTCGTAAAGAGTTTATATAAAAGAAAGTGAGGATGTGGAATGAAAAAGTTGGAAGGTTTTTTACGTGGGGTAAATCTTGGAGGGTGGATTTCGCAGTTTGACAAGTATGACAAGGTCCATTTTGATACTTTCATTACTGAGAAAGACATTGAAAGTATTGCAAATCTAGGGTTTGACCACGTTAGAGTCCCAGTGGACTACAATGTTTTGGAGGATGAGGAAGGTAACCCAAAGGAAGACGGCATGAACTATCTTGTGAATTGCCGCAAATGGTGTGAGAATAACAAACTCAATATGCTTATTGATTTGCATGAGTGCTTTGGTTATTCATTCGACCCACTAAAGAAGGACATGGATAGGAAAAAGTTCTTTTATGATGAGGCACTTCAGGAGAGATTTTTAAATCTCTGGAAACGTATTGCCAATCAGTTTAAGGATTATCCTGACCAGGTGGCATTTGAGCCATTAAACGAGGTTGTTCTTGAAGAAGTGGCTGATGCTTGGAATAAGGTGGCAGCAAAATATATCCATGTTATGCGTGAAATCTGTCCAAATCACTATTTGATAGTTGGCGGTGTTTGTTACAACAATGTACTGTCTGTGCCTCTTCTAGATTTACCAATTGATGACAAGCTTGTATACAATTTCCATTGCTATGAGCCTATGGTATTCACACATCAGAGTGCATATTGGATGGAAGGAATGCCATTGGATTTTCATATTGGATACCCAAAGACACTTCAGGAATACAAGGATGCATGCGACAGCTTGGACTGCGAATTAGGTGGAGCAATCTTCAAGGAAGGCATTCGAGAGATAGGAGAGGGCTTCTTTGAGGATATTTTTGCGCCAGCTATCGCAAAGGCTGACAAGGACAACGTATATTTATATTGCGGAGAATATGGTGCTATTGACCAGGCTGACCCAGAGGATAGATTGCGCTGGATGAAGGATATTCATTCAGTATTCTTGAATCATGGAATAGGTCATGCTCTATGGAATTACAAACAAAAAGATTTTGGATTAGTGGATGACAGCTTTGCAACCATTAGAGATAGATTCATAGAAATTGTTTAAGGAGGGCTTAAAATGATTTCTTTAGTCGTTGCCTTTGTTGTTTTAATTATCGGATATACGGTATACGGAAAAATAGTAGAAAACCTATTTGCACCAGACGACAGGGAAACTCCGGCTAATCGCCTTAATGATGGGGTGGATTATGTCCCAATGAAGACGTGGAAATCATTTTTGGTTCAATTACTGAACATTGCTGGTACAGGACCGATTTTTGGTGCCCTTATGGGCGCCTGCTTTGGTCCTGTTGTTTTTTTATGGATTATATTTGGCTCTATTCTCGGTGGAGCAGTTCATGACTACATGATTGGCATGATTTCCGAGAGGCATGAGGGAAAATCCATTGCTGAATTATCAGGAATATATTTAGGCTCAGGTGCAAAATGGGGAATGAGATTATTCTCCGTTTTGTTACTATTGCTGACGGGAACGGTATTTGTTAACAGTCCAGCAGCTTTAATTGCTATTTTTACACCAGAATATTTGAATACAAATATTTGGGTTGTAATCATTTTAATCTATTATGTTTTGGCCACATTATTGCCAATCGACAAAATAATTGGCCGTCTTTATCCTGTCTTTGGTATCACATTAATTATCATGGCTATTGGAATAATAGTAGGCATTATAATTGGTGGATACACAGTTCCAGAAATTACTCTAACAAATTTACATCCACAGGATTTGCCTATTTGGCCTTATATGTTTATTACTGTAGCTTGCGGGGCAATTTCAGGCTTTCATGCAACTCAATCACCAATGATTTCAAAGTGCATAACAAGCGAGAAAAATGGTCGCAAGATTTTCTATGGGGCTATGATTACTGAATCCGTAATTGCGTTAATTTGGGCTGCTGGCGGAGTGGCATATTATGGAGCTACCTCTGAGCTTAACGCGGCTTTATCTACCGTTGGACAATCAGGAGTAGTCTATGAAATTTCCACAGGGATGCTTGGAATGATTGGTGGAGTGTTAGCAGTAGTTGGCGTAATTGCATGTCCGATAACATCGGGGGATACTGCCTTTAGAAGTGCCAGATTGATATTAAGTGAGATGTTTGGATTGAATCAAAAGCAAATTCGAAATAGACTAATTATTACCTTGCCATTGCTTGGAATAGGTGCATTACTCACACAGCTTGATTTTAATGTATTGTGGCGTTATTTCTCATGGAGTAATCAGACACTTGCCATGATTTCTCTATGGGTTGCAACATCGTATTTACTAAAGGCAAATAAAAAGAAGGCTGCAAGCCTTATAACGGCACTGCCAGCCTCCTTTATGTCTGCTGTAAGTATGACCTATATTTTAATGGCAAAGGAAGGCTTTTCACTTGGAGCGAATATAGCCTATCCAGTTGGAATTTGCTTTGCTACATTGCTTTTTATTATCTACATTTCAAAGCTTATTAAAGCATAGTTTTATACGTCATTTATCTGTTGCTCCATTATTTCCTGCTCGTGTAATAGCTGAATGTCCTCGAGAGCAGAAAGCATTGGACGTACGTCCTGATGGAGAAGATTTCTCTGTACATAGTTATGAGTGATTTTCATAACTGTGCCGCTAAGTGCTATTACACCGATAAGGTTTGGAATAGCCATCATACCGTTTAGAGTATCTGAAATATCCCATGCAAGTGAGAGGTCCATCGTTGCGCCAATTACGATGAACACAACGAATATAACCTGGTAAATCTTTACATTTTTTCTACCGAAAAGGTACTCAAAGCCCTTGCTTCCGTACTGGCTCCAACCAAGAGTAGTAGAGAAGGCAAAAAGTAGTATCGCAATTGCGATAAACGCATATCCGAATTGACCAAAGACAGTAGAGAAGGCTTCTGCAACAAGGGCTGTTGAAACCTGATTTGAAATAACTTCTCCAGTTTCTAAATCAACAAGTCCACTTGAAAGAACCGCAAATGCGGTAATCGAACATACGATAATTGTGTCTGCGAATACCTCGAAAATTCCCCACATACCCTGAATAACTGGCTCTCTAACATTTGAGCTTGAGTGAACCATAACTGAAGAACCAAGACCAGCTTCATTGGAGAAAATTCCACGTTTCATTCCCCACTGAACAGCCATGGCAACACCGCTACCAACAATACCGCCACCTACGGCTTTCATACCAAAGGCACCCTTGATTATTGATGTAAAAACAGCCCCAGCCTGATTGATATGAGCAAAGCATACGATAAGTGCGCAGATTAGATAAATAACTGCCATGAATGGTACAAGCTTTTCTGTAACAGATGCAATTCTCTTTAGACCGCCAACAATTACAAGGCCGGCAACAATCATGAGAAAGATTCCAGTTGCAAGAGCTGGGATGCCAAAGGCAGATTTTACATTGACTGCGATGGAATTAATCTGACCCATGTTTCCGATTCCAAATGAAGCAATAACGCAGAAAAGGCTGAATAACATGGCAAGTAAAGAACCAATATGTCTAAAGCCTTTTTTAGAACCAAGACCATCTCTAAGATAGTACATGGCGCCACCACACCATTCATTTTTCTCGTTTCGTCTGCGGTAATATATACCAAGAACATTCTCAGAGAAATTCGTCATCATTCCAAAGAATGCAACAATCCACATCCAAAAGATTGCTCCTGGACCACCGGATGCAATGGCAGCAGCAACACCTGCAATGTTACCAGTTCCGATTGTGGCAGCAAGTGCTGTACAAAGACTCTGAAACTGAGAAATCTGAGTGTCTTCTTTAGCTGTATGAGCTGTTACGTTGGAATCCTTGAATATACCTCCGATTGTATTTTTAATCCAATGTTTGATGTGTGTGATTTGAAAGAATCTTGTGAGGCATGTCATAAGAATGCCTGTGCCCACAAGTAAGATGAGCATAGGAAGTCCCCAAACAAAACCGTTTACCGCGTTGTTGACTTTCTCAACGGTAGCTAAAAAATTCTCCATAAAGTACCCTCCTCTTAATCTTGCACAGAAGAATACCACAAGAAATAAGCGCAAATCAAGAATTTTTAAAATAAGAATTTTTTTGTTAAATCATGGTTTACTTTATCAATGTAAAGTGTTAAAATGGTCACAAGTTGTCTTGCTAGGAAAGACATATGTCTTTAAGTGGCGAATGGCAAAATTAATTTTTAGGGAGACTAATACTTATGAAACTAGTAAAAGCGTACAACAACGTGAGCCTTATCATTAGGATTATTTGCGGACTTGTTATCGGAGCAATCCTTGGTTTGGCATTCGAAAATCTTAGCTTCGTTCCACTTCTCGGAAGTCTTTTCGTTGGAGCATTAAAGGCTGTAGCTCCAGTGCTTGTATTTGCACTTGTTCTTTCTGCATTGGCTCAGGGCAATGATAGACTTGACCGCAGATTTGTTACAGTTATTGTTCTTTATATGACAAGTACACTACTTGCTTCAGTAGTCGCAGTAGTAGGAAGCTTTTTATTCCCACAGACAATTGCACTTAGCACAGCTGCAGAGGCTGATACAGTTCCAACAAGCGTTGGTGAAGTGCTTTCAAATTTGCTTCTTAACATGGTAGCAAATCCAGTAGATGCTCTTGTTCAGGGACGTTACATTGGCATTCTTTTCTGGGCAGTTGTGATTGGCCTTTGCGCAAAGAGAGTTGCCAGCGAGACAACAAAGAAATTCTTTGAAGATGTTGCAGAAATGGTATCACTTGCTGTTAGATGGATTATCAACCTTGCACCATTTGGAATCATGGGACTTGTTTATGATAATGTTTCAAGTAATGGTCTTGCTATTTTTACAGATTACGGAAAACTTCTTGTTTTATTAGTAGGTTGCATGCTCACAGTAGCACTTGTTATCGATCCACTTCTTGCAGCAATCGTACTTAGAAGAAATCCATATCCACTTGTATTTAGATGCTTGAGAGAGTCTGGTCTTACAGCGTTCTTTACACGTAGCTCGGCTGCAAACATCCCTGTAAACATGGAGCTTTGCGAGAAGCTTCATATGGATAAGGATATGTATGCTGTATCAATTCCTCTTGGAGCTACAATTAATATGGATGGCGCTGCTATTACAATTGCAGTTATGTCACTTGCAGCAGCAAATACAGTAGGAATTCATGTATCATTTGCTACAGCACTTATTCTTGCATTTATTGCAACACTTGGTGCATGTGGTGCTTCTGGTGTAGCAGGCGGTTCACTACTGTTGATTCCAATGGCTTGCTCACTTTTCGGTGTTGATGCTGATGTAGCAATGCAGGTAGTTGGTGTTGGATTTATCATCGGAGTTGTTCAGGACTCTGTTGAGACAGCCCTTAACTCTTCAGGTGATGTTATGTTTGCTGCTACAGCAGATTACTATCAGTGGAAAAAGGATGGAAAGTCACTTCCTACATTCCTTGGTGGTACAACAAAAGTAGATATCTAATTTTTCTCATTTTTTAAAATCCTCAATATAAATAAGAAATAAAGGTGCTAGCATTTTATTGGCAAGCACCTTTATTTTTTTGGCAATTTTGTGAAAAAGTGGTTTGACACAACTGCGCGTGTTATTATAGATTCATAAGAATGAAGGAAGGAACAGTATGATAGAAGTCTCTAGTTGGGTTGTGCTAAATTTTTTCACGTCTTTTCTTCTGATTTTGCTTTTATTATTTCAGAACAAGACATCCAGATTGCAGAAGGGCCGTAGATATTCTGCAATTCTATTTTGTACGCTTATTTTGATAGCCTCAGAATCTATTGGCCGAATAGGAGAAATATATCCTGACCGATTCTTGTATTTGGCAAAGGTAGGTTATTTCATTATTTTCTTATTAGATCCCGTTGATTTATTATGTGCTGTTTACTATATAGATAGTTGGATGGATGATGACAATGTTCGTAGAAGGCATCTGTTTATTAACGCATTTGCGTTATTTGCCAGCATAAACTTTTTTGCAGTTTTAATAGCACAAATATTTGATACTCGTTGGTTCTTTTATTTTGAAGACGGTTTGTATTATCGTGGACCATTCTTTTTACATCGAGCTATATTGTTGATGATTTTTATAATGCTACTACTTGTATACGCCTTGGTATTTAGAAAGAATATTACCAGTGACTACAAGAATACTGTTATGGCATTGCCTATAATGTCGTTAATAGGCGCTTCGCTACAAGTGGTATTTGTAAATATGGATACAACCTATGCAGGAATCTCACTTGGTTGCTTGATTGTATTTTTCTTCTACCAAAGCAAGGATGTAAATATCGACTATCTAACAGGTGTTTTGAACAGGCGAGGCCTTGATATTAAAATGGCCGACATGGTAAAAAGTAGTGTTGCCTCGGGAAATAATTTCTATGCCATTATGATGGATATAGATTACTTCAAGGAGATTAATGACAATTTCGGTCATGAGGCAGGTGATAGGGCAATAAAGGTTATTGCAGACATCCTCGTAGACACATTTGGGCAGAATACCACTGCAATAGGAAGATTCGGTGGCGATGAGTTCTGCGTAATAATTGATAACTGTCCAGGCTCATACATTGATGAAAAGATAGGAGAGGTTCGTGCAAGGCTTGAAAGGGCAAAGAAAAAGTACGGTTGGCCAAGGGGCGTAGATATTAGCTGTGGCTATAAGGTGTTTAAGAGTGACTGCAAATTAAATGCCCAGGAATTCCAAAGTCAGATTGACGACTTGATGTATATGGAGAAAATACAGCATCATAATATGTAGATATTTCTATAAAGATTGTAGAGAGAACCTTAAACGATTATAATTATCGTATATACATATTAAAAGAATCTTAAGTGAGGGGGGCGTTTTATGATAATTAGTGAGAGAATTTTCAAAATTATGGAAGAAAAGGGCATGACACAGTTAAAGTTTGCTAGCGAGACTGGCATTGCTCAGAGTACTATCAGTGATTGGAAGCGTAAGAAGACAAATCCAGCAGCTGACAAGATTATGACTATTTGTGATGTCTTAGACGTTTCTCCGTTTGAGATTCTTCAGGACACTATTCCATCTAAAGGAGCAGGTGAGGTTGAGTTCCTGATTGCAAGCAAGGGCACAACCGAGTTTGATGTCATCAAAAAGATGGAAAAGATGGATAAGAAATCAAAGGATAAGGTTAGTAAGTTTGTAAAGGATTTAAAGTAGACACGATGGATAGAAAGAAAAAAATAATACAAACAAGTATTGTAGGAATAGCTGCCAATTGTTTATTGGCAGCTTTTAAGGCGTTTGTGGGGATTTTATCAGGCTCAATCGCAATCGTTCTTGATGCAGTAAATAATTTGAGTGATGCATTGTCATCCGTAATTACGATAGTTGGTACAAAGCTTGCCAACAAGGCGCCTGATAAAAAGCATCCGCTGGGACATGGTAGAGTGGAGTATTTGACTGCTGGTGTAATCGCAATGATTGTCGCTTATGCAGGTGTTACTTCATTAATAGAATCAATCAAAAAGATTATCGAGCCACAGCGACCAGAGTATTCATCAATTACATTGATAATTGTAGCGGTTGCAGTAATCGTTAAAATTCTCCTTGGCACCTATGTAAAAAAGGTGGGAGAAGAAGTCAACTCCGGTTCTCTTATTGCATCGGGAGAGGACGCAAAGCTTGATGCGGTTATTTCTACATCAACACTTATTGCTGCTATCATATTTATAAAGTTCGATATTAGTCTTGAGGCTTATCTTGCTGCTGTTATTTCACTTGTAATTATAAAGGCAGCCTACGATATGATGTCGGAGACTATTTCACATATTCTCGGCGAGAGAATTGAGATGGAACTGTCTCACGAGATAAAGAGAATGGTTATCCAGTTTGATGGAGTTTTGGGAGCTTATGATTTGAGCCTTCATAACTATGGACCCGATAGATTTGTTGGTTCTATCCATATCGAGGTTCCAGAGGATATGACTATCAGCGAGCTAGACAAGCTTCAGAGAGAAATTGCATATACGGTTTATCAAAAGACAGGAGTTGCATTAGAGGGTATTGGAATCTATTGCAAAAACAAAAAGGATTCTCCTGCAGATTTGCTTCGCAATGAAGTATTCAACTTCGTAAAGAAATATGAATATGTAAAGCAGATTCATGGCTTCTATCTTGATTCTGTAAATAAGGTAATGAGCTTTGATGTTGTTGTAAGCTTTGCTTCTCCAGATAGGGAGAAGACTTTCAAAACTGTCATCGCAGGTCTTAATGAAAAATATCCTGAATACACCTTCAATGTAAATTTGGATATTGATTTAAGCGATTGATGGAAGGGAGATTATTTAGTGGGAGAAAAAGATAAAATTCGCCTCAAGCCGATTTTGATTGCTTTAGTGGTGATACTAGCCGTTGCCGGTTTGGTAGTTGGTGTTGTTTATGAGTCCAACAAGAGCTCCGGCAAGAAGCGGTCATCATCAAGGCGTGACAAAGAGACTGAGCAGGTTACTACCGAGGAAGAGTCAGATGTGAGAACTCTTATGATATATATGGTAGGTAGTGATCTTGAATCGGGTTATTATGGAGAATATGGTGGAGCGGCCTCTAGAGACATTGATGAAATGTTAAGGGCGGATGTGCCAGACAATGTAAATATTGTTTTACAGTGTGGCGGTGCCGACAAGTGGCAGAATGACAAGATTCCAGATGGAAAGGTAACTAGATTTACCATCGAAGGCGGGAAGCTTGTAGAGCAGGAAAGTCTCGGAAAGACAACAATGACGAGGAAAGGTGATTTAGCCGACTTTATCACTTATGCTTCCGAGAATTTTCCAGCAGATAATTACACATTGATTCTTTGGGACCATGGCGGCGGAATTCCAGTTGGCTTTGGAATGGATGAGCTTGGTAACGAAGAAGACATGATGAGCAGCTTCGAGATAAAGGCAGATATCGAGTCGGCAGGAATTGACTTTGACGCAGTTATCTTTGATGCATGTAATATGTGCACCCTTGAAATGGGTATGGCTCTCAAGGATCATGCTGATTATATGGTAGGTGCAGAAAGCTACGTCAACAATGCGGGTATCTACTATACAGAGTGGTTGGCAGACCTTGATGGTGACGCAAGTGCATACTCGGAAAAGATTTTACAGGATTACATGGCTTCTATTAATGATGACGGCTTGGTTGGTTCCATGTCAGTTATTCGTCTCGATTTAATAGAGGATGTTTATGACGCATACATAAATTATATTGCCGATTTATCTGCAGATTTAGATAGTGGTTATTATGCTGATTATGTAAAGGCGAGAAGTTCATGTGGAGCCTTTGATGATATTGATTCCGTAGATTTGATTGCTTTGGCAACAGCTTATGACAGCTACAGTGCTTCAGATCTTATCAATACAGCTGTAAATGCAGTCGCTTATACGGATAGTGATTTTGCTTACGGTCATGGTTTGATGGTATATTGCCCATATGAGTGGTACGAATACTATTCAGATGGAAGAGAGGCTTTTGTGGAGCTTGACTATGACGAGACAATCACCGAGTTTTATGACAAATTCATTTCTCAGGAGTTGGCATATTTAGGTGATGATTACGTTGAGGAGTATGGCGGAGACTGGTATAATGACGAGTACACATCTTCAATTTCAGCTTTTACAGAAGCTGGAGAATATGACCTTGATGTAGTAGATGTAGGTAACTACTATGCGGTGGAGCTTGATGACGCCGATTGGGATGTAATCGACTACATTGCGCAGACTCTTGTCATTGAGACAGATGATGGAGAGGACCTAGTCCTTGGAGAAGAGTACACAGCTCAGATTGACTCAGAGGGAAGGCTTGCGCTTGTGGATCCAGAGTCATGGACATTTATAAATGATAATATCGCAGCATATTATTGCTTAGACTATTACTATGATGAAGAAACTGGAGCATGGTCTCAGTACGGTGTAATCCCAATCACTGTAAATGGTGAAGGTGCTTTACTTTACGTATACTATGACGATGAGTATCCTTCAGGAACAATTCAAGGTTATTCTACATATGACTTTGACACAGACGAAGAGAGTGACATGTTGTATTCTCTCGAAGATGACGATGTAATTGATTTAGCATATCAGGTATATTCAGCTGACGGAAGCAGCTATTACATGACCATGGGTGAATCAATTGCGGCAAGTGACCTAGAGCTTGGCTATTACGAAATCGACCTAAATGATTATGTGACCCTAGGTTATTATGAAGTTTATGATGTATATGGGAACGTTTACTCAACACCAATAGAATATCTCGGTAGCAATGACTACCTTGAATAAGGAGGATTTATATGGATTATATGTCTAGATATAACCAGTGGCTTGAGAAGCTTTCTGATTCTGACCCATTAAAGGCAGAGTTACTTTCAATTAAGGATGATGAAAAGGATATAGAGGATAGATTTTATCAGGATTTGTCTTTTGGTACAGCAGGCCTTCGTGGAAAGGTTGGCGCTGGTACAAATCGCATGAATTTCTTTACAGTTGGAAAAGCTACACAGGGTGTTGCTGATTTCATCGTTTCAAAGGGAAAGGAAGCATGTGAGAAGGGCGTTGTTATTGCTCACGACCCTAGACACTTTTCAAAGGAATTCTCACAGCTTGCAGCTGGAATTTTTGCTGCAAATGGAATAAAGGTTTATGTCTTCCCAGATTTAAGACCTACTCCAGAGCTTGCATTTATGATTAGAAGACTTGGCACTGTTTCTGGTATCAATATTACAGCAAGCCACAATCCAAAGGAATACAATGGCTACAAGGCATATTGGGATGACGGATGCCAGGTTTCATCTGAAATCGCAGATGGAATGACAGATTGCATTAATGCAGTTGATATGTGGTCAGGTATCAAGAAATCCGACTTTGAAGAAGGCGTAAAGGCCGGCAAGATTATTGTTCTCGGTGAAGAGTACGATAGAGAATACCTTGATAAGATTGAGTCACTTGCTATTCATGAGGGAGATGAGCTTGATCTTACAATTCCTCTTGTATATACACCACTTAATGGATGCGGTTCTATTCCATTTAGACAGATGCTCAATGACAGAGGCTTCTCGAACTGGACAATCGTGCCTGAGCAGGAGAATCCAGACCCTGATTTCACAACAGTTGGTTATCCAAACCCAGAGGATCCAAAGGCATTCAAGCTTTCTGAAGAGTATGGACGCAAGTTTGGCGCGGAGCTTCTTATGGCTACTGACCCTGACGCAGATAGATTTGCTATTGAGATTCGTGATTCTGAGGGCAATTATGTTCCACTAAATGGAAATCAGACAGGATACCTTCTTGTTAATTATGTACTTGAGGGTCACAAGGATGCCGGAACTTTGCCAGCCAAGGGCGCAATGGTAAAGTCAATCGTTACATCAACACTTTCTACTATCATGGCAAAGGCTTACGGTGTGGAAATGTTTGAAACTCTTACTGGTTTCAAGAACATTTGTGGAAAAATCCCATATCTTCACGAGAATGGTTACACATATCTCTTTGGATATGAGGAGTCTGTTGGATATGCTATTTGCGAGGATATCCGTGATAAGGATGGTATCTCTGCTGGTATGATGGTCGCTGAGGCAGCTGCTTATTATAGAAAGCAGGGTAAGACTCTTTGGGATGTCCTTCAGGAGATTTATGCAAAATATGGTTATTTTGCAGAGGATGAACCAAATATTGTTCTCGAGGGAATTCCTGGAGCACAGCGCATTCAGCGTATGATGAAGTGGTTCAGAGAGAATCTTCCAACAGAGGTTGCCGGTTCAAAGGTAGAAAAAGTTATAGATTATATAAATGGTTACGAGAATATACCTGCGCAGAATGCGATTCGCATTTTCTTGGAGAATGGTTCTTGGTTTGCTATCAGACCTTCTGGTACAGAGCCAAAGATCAAATTCTATTTCTACTCGAACCAGGATTCAAGAGAAAAGGCTTTAAAAGTTAATGCTGAGATAAAGGAAGAAATCTTTGCGTTAATCAACTCAGTAAATTAAAATGTAGCATTGTAAATGCTACTTTAAATCACTAAAGCCCCAACACAAGATGTTGGGGTTTTTCTATGTTTTTCACATCTTAACGGAACTAAAGTTATAACTTGGGAAAAAAGTTATACAGTTGTTTTGTTCACAATTTACTCACATATAGTATAGTCAATTAATAACGTTCTTGCCAATTATCAGACAATTCTTGCCAGTACACAGATTTATCACAAAATAGTTGATATCATAATCTCACAAAGTTATTTTGTATAACATTCTGAAGGACACAAGATGTAGTTTGGTAATTAATTGAGTGAGGACGAATTATATGAAAAAAAATCTTTTATTCAATAAAATCATCTCATTAAGTCTTATAACAGCTTTGTATTTGACAATGTCAATTAGTGCATATGCAGATGCAGGCGGGGATGCTGATATAGGAGCCAGTCCTGGAACGGAGGCTGCGGCGGAGGCAACGGTTGAATCTCCTGAAGCAGCACCGGCAGAAAATTCTATACCAGATTCTCAACCACAAGAAGCTACACCTGAGGGAGAAACACCAACTGGTGATTCAACAGAAGGAACAGAGGCAGGCACAACTACATCAGATGGAACTACAGTGGATGGTGCTTCGACAGATGGAACTACAGTGGATGGTGCTTCGACAGATGGAACTACAGTAGATGGAACTTCAGTAGATGATACTTCAATAGATGGAACAACATCAGATGGTGCAGAATTAGATGGAACAACATCAGATGATACTCAATTTGGTACAGATGAAGTTACAAATCCAGATGAGACAGCAGATGAAACTTCTGAAGAAGATTCATCAGTAGCTATTGAGGCAGTTGAAGAAATCGTAGACGGAGCAGAGGCAGTTTTAGATGACGCCGAAGTTGTAGAAGCTGAAGAAGAACTGGATGAGGAAGAACTAGAGGAACTTGAAGATGAGGAAACTGGATGTGAACACGAAGAACTCATCTACACTCCAAACGGCGATGGAACTCATACAGTTAAATGTGCAAACTGTGAAGACTTCGAAGAGTATACAGCAACTTGTGAGTACGACGAAAATGGTGTTTGTATCAAATGCGGACAGAAACAAGAAGAAGAGAGATGCAAACACGAAGAACTCATCTACACATCAAATGAAGACGGAACTCATACAGTTAAATGTGCAAACTGTGAAGACTTCGAAGAATATACAGAATCTTGTGAGTACGACGAAGACGGAATATGTATCCACTGTGGATACAAGAGATTACCAGATCCTATCTTAGTATACGAGGATGACGAAGTAATCATTACAGTTTCTGGAGCAGTTCCAGAAAACGCAGACCTAAAGGTAACACCAATCAAAGCTGACAACGATGCAACAAGAGATATTTACAACGACACAGCTGACAAGATGGATGAATACCTGGCAGATTCAGAGAATGAAGTATACGGATTCTTAGCATATGATATTTGCTTCATAAGTATTGAATCTGGAGAAGAAGTAGAACCTAGTGATGACGTAACAGTTTCGATGGAATACAAGTCAGCGATTCTTCCAATAGATGGAGAAGATGTGGAAGCGGCTGAAGAGTTAAAAGTTGATTTGATGCACATCGACGAAGACACAAATGAAGTTGAAAATCTTACAGAATCAGGTGATGCTTCAATTTCAAAGTCAAGTGATACATCAGTAAGAGCAGCAAGCTTTACAAATGATGATTTCTCAGTATATACACTTCTTTGGAATGGTTATACAACACGACAGATTGAAGTTACATTAAACAATGTATTTGTACAGCTCGTTGATGGAGAAGAAGTTCCTGAATACGAAGAAATCGTAGAAGGACCAATAAATGTAAATGCAAGTACTCCTGAAATGATGATTATCGACAAAATCGATGAGATTCCAGGATACAAGTTCAAGAGAGCAGAGTGCAAAAAAGATGGAATCCATAAAGAAGTTGATGGATGGAAATTTAGAAAGGATGGTAATAAATATTACCTAGATCTTTACAACAAGAGTACAAAGATAGAATCAGTTCCATTAAGCTCTACAGCAAAACTTACAATCGATGTTTACTACGAGAAAAATATAAACCTCACAGTAAAGAAGATTGCAACTGGTGATGCTAGAGAAGATACAGAAACAGAGTATGGATTTGTAATTCTCAATTCAGAAGGCGATCCATACGGAGCAGCTAAGTATTATGTAGGCGAAGATCTTAGAACAGTTGATGCTGTAACAGGAGCCTTCACCTTACATACAGGAGAAAAGGCAGAGTTCCTAGATCTTGATGTTGGAAATTATTACATCAGAGAGACAGAAGTTTTAGATGGAAGTGAATTTGACTTACATGATTTCACAACAATGATTATGGAATGTACACCTAATCAGACAGATACAAAACTAGCAGAGTTTGAGGCAGCATCAGATGATGCAAGAATTATTGAAGTATCTGTAAATGATGAGGGAACAAAGAACATCAAGTTCAAGAATTGCCACACAACAGTTACTGACAGATACGAAATAGTTGGAGCAAGCGTATCTAAGTACATTAGATATCACGCAGACGAAGACAATTATGATTTAACGATTAAGTTCCTTGGACCTGAAGAAGGAATTACAACAACAATAGATACATCTGAAGACATCGAACTTCAAGAAAATATTAAGGTAGACATCGTACTTGTTGTTGATAAATCAAATTCAATGGATGACCCAACTGATATTGCTGGAATGGATAGACTTGATTGTGTTATCGAAGCAGTTGACATCATGATTGAAAAGATGAAAGACAAGGAAGATGTAGATGCAAAGTGGAAGGTAATTGATTTTGCTTCACATGCAAAGGTAGTTTCAAATGGCTGGGTTGACACAAAGGACGTAGTTGTTCAGTACAAGTTAGGTGAGGACGAAAGCATCGGTGGTGGTACTAACTATGTAGCAGGATTTAGAGCCGCTGAAACAGCACTTACAGGTACAAGAGATGGAGCAAAGAAAATAGTCATTTTCCTTACAGATGGATGTCCAACATTTTACTACGGTAGCAACAATAGTCTAGAAGGAAGAGGTAATGCATTAACAACAGCCACAGAAAATGCAACATATACAGAAGCGGGAAATCTATATTGTGACTATTTCTACGCTATAGGAATGGGACTTAAGTACAACTACTATTACAACAGCACAACATCAGGTATCAATGGTATTGATCTATTGAGAAATGTTTGTGACAAAGTTCACGTTTCAGAAAACAAAGAAGCATTTGAAAGCTCTCCTGAGAGAGTAAAAGAAATCTTTGATAGCTTGGCTGGAAAGATTAGTTCAATTGCAAGTGGTGGAATCGAAACAACAACAGAAACATTCTACTCAACAAACGTAGTAATGACTGACACACTTAGCGAATATGTTGATATCCTTCCTGGAAGCGAGTTCAAGATTAACGTAACAAAGAGTCTTGAGGATATCCAAGATGAAAATGTAGCAGGATCACCTGGTCGAATCAAAGATGATGGAACACAGGATTATCCAGCAACATATACATTACCAGATGGAGTTGTATTAACTGCTAATTATGAAGTAATCAAGGATGATGCAGGAAATGTTATTACTAGAAAGATTAGCATGGTATTCCCACAGGGATATGTATTAGATGATGGTTATGAGTATCAGGTTAAGTTCTACGTAGAACCAAGTGCAGCAGCATATGATTACTATTACGAGAACAACGCATACCCACATGAGGGTGATGACAAGACTGATCATGGAAAGAATATTCCTCAGACATCATCAAAACTTCCTGGATTCTACTCAAATGGACCATCGAATACAACTTATACAATCGGTGGACAAAGCAATACATTAGCTTTCCCTAAGCCAGTAGTTCAGGTACACTTCCAGAACGCATGGGAACTCTACAAGATTAATGGCGATGGAATCAGACTTAACGGAGCAGAATTTAGCTTACAGGAAACAGAAGTTGAGGTAGCAAACGCACTTTGCTATACAGGAACAAGCTCACAGGTAGGTGGAACAGATGGACTCGTTGTTTGGAACGACACAATCCAGACAGGAAAGACATACAACTTACTTGAGACAAAGGCTCCTACAGGATATGTAAAGAGTGAAGAAAACTGGGTAATAACAATTTCAGACGAGAATGTTCCAACTGTAATTGTTTACACAACCGACAGTCCAGAAGGAACAGCATACTCAGTAACACCTGAGAGAGACGGCAAATTACTTATTTACAGATTTGATTTCTTAAACACAATGGTTTACACATTACCAAATACTGGTGGTGAAGGAATCTACAGAACAACAATCTTCGGTATCGCAATGATGCTGACATCGACAACACTATTCTACAGAAACAGAAGAAGACAAAGAGTAGTCAATCGATAGTGTGATGGTTATTTAGGAGGTAAATAGTATGAGTAAAATGAAAAAGATTTTGGCACTAGCAATGGCGGTAGCTATGATGATTGGAATGACCATCACAGCTTCAGCAGCAGAGGCGGGATTTAGTGCAACAATTAAGGTAAACGGCATCGCAGAGTACACAGAGCCAGAAGATGCACCAACAATTACCTACGCACAGGTAGTAAAACCTGACAGAACAAGTAAAAGTGGCTGGGCAGTAGTTGAAGGATGTGAAGGTCTTTTCAAAAACTTCACAGGCGACACTATTGAAGAAAGATTAGCAACCTACATGGCAATGAAGGAAGATAACCAAGAGTCAGCTAGATTAGAAGGTCTTGGAGATATTCCAGTAACTGTAGAAACAGGAAATCCTATTTCAGTTAGCGAACCTGGTCTATATTTAATCGCTATTACTCAAAATGGTTATGATTACTCAACAATGCTTGCATACGTTTCATATGATGACAACGGAAAGCAGGTGGCAGTAGATGCAAAGAAGACACCTAAGCAGGTTGTTAAGACTGTAGCTGAGAACGAGACACAGGTAGAGATCAACGACGAATTACATTATACAATCAATGCAACTATTCCTTATATTCCAGTAGGCTCTGATAAGAAGTTTGAGATTACTGATGAATTAACAGGAGCAACATTCAAGCTCAATGCAGATGGTAAGGCAGAAATCCAGGTTTCAGGCGAGAATGCACCAAGACAGGTAACACCAGTAACAGATGGTGATAAGCAGGTACTTAAAATTGACCTTACAGATTTGACAGCAGGTAATTCAAGAGCAAACACACCTATAAGTCTTACATACACAGTTATAGTTACAGGAACAGTTGTTGACAACACAGCTTATCCTGGAGATTACAAGCAGAATGCTATACCAGTTAAATCTTACACAGCAAAGATCACAATCATCAAGAAGAATGAAGCAACAGCAACAACAGAAGAATTATTAGACGGTGCAGAATTTGTAATCAAGAATGCAGATGGAAAATTTGCACAGCTCGATTCAAATAATCTCCTTACAGCATGGGTTGATACAGAAGCTGAGGCAACAAAGCTTGTAACAGGAGCAGGTGGAGTAACTGGAAAGATTACAGCATACGGATTTGATGCAGACCTTACATATAAAGTAGTTGAAACAAAGGCACCAGAGGGATACGCACTTGATAGCGATCCTGTTACAGTTTCAACATGGGTAGCTGATACAGAAGTTGGTGGAGAAGCAAAGATGGCTGAGATTACAGTACATGATTCAAAGCTTGCACAGCTTCCACACACAGGTGGTTCTGGAACAGCAGCATTTACAGGATTTGGAGTACTCTTAATGAGTATTGCAGCAGGATTATACTTCTCAACAAAGAAGAATTCTGCTAAGTAGATAAATGGATGGAGCCTCTGCCACACATAGTTGTGGCAGGGGAGACATCCCTACAACATAAAGTAGAGGACATTTAAATAAGTGTTTTCTCCTAGGTGCTGTAGACAGGGTAGTAGTAAAGGATAAAGTCCTAGTGGCTTGGAAGGGAGTCGCCAGTGAATAAAGCAATTTTAAGAACAAAAGGATTTATAGGAGTAACCTTAGCAGCAGTTCTAATCCTTGGTGGAGTAAAGGTTCAAAATCTGATGGCAGCTGAGAGAATTAATCCACAGGAGACAAACACAATTACTGCAAAAATTGCCGAGGATTCAGTTTTTGCTAAGGAGTTTGATAATCGATTAGATATCAAGCTATACAAGATAGCAGGAATGGATGAAACTGGAAAGCTGGTTGAAGCTGAGGGATTTGAAAATATTAATCGAGAGTATCTCAACGAAAGACACGATCCTCAAGATATTAAGAAGGAAATCGTAGAGCCGGCTCTTACAATTGTTGAAGCAGCAGACGAGATGGATGCAATCATTCTCTCTATCGACAGAGGACAAGGAGAAACCTCCGGAACTGTAGAAATGGATGGCCCTGGAGTTTATCTTTACGTTCCATATATAGCAGCTGATCAAGAGGACCCTAGATATACATACACATTTACCAGCTACATAATATCTGCTCCAACAAGCAACTACATTATGACAGGAACTGGTGATGACGATTGGATTTACAATGTATCCTTCGAACTCAAGTCTGAGGCAGAAGCAAGATATGGAAGCCTTGAAATAGTAAAGACTCTAGATACATTTAATTCTTCTCTCGGTGATGCAGCATTTGTATACGAAGTAAAGGCAGTGCTAGCAGAGGAAGAAGAAGTTCTCAACAATGTATACTCAATTGATTTCTCAGCAGCAGGAACAAAGAGCATCGTTATTGAGGATATTCCAGCAACATCAGTTGTTACAGTAACTGAGGTTTACACAGGTGCTAGCTACGAAAGTGTAGGAAACCAAGTTATCTCAGGAAATGAGATTATTCCTAATGAAACAACAGTAGTAAAATTTGAAAACGACTATGACGGCAGATTAATCTCAGGTGGAATAAGTGCAGAAAACAATTTTGAAATAGAAGATGGCACAATTTACTGGATAGATCGAGATGGCAACCCAGTTGAGCAGGGGACAATAAATATTCCAGTGTACGAAGAAGTAGCTCAATAAGAATGTGAGATGGAGGTAGCTAATTATGAAAACAAAGCGGTTAATATTAGTTGCTGCGGCACTTATTTTAATAAGTGGATTTGCAGTGAAACCAGCCATAGCATATTTTACCGACACCGACACAGCAAATGGAGTTATTGAACTTACCTTAGGTGATGGAAAGCTCCCAGAGATGGAAGATAAAGTAGAACACATGATAAAGACCATTTCCATTTCTAACACCGGAGATTACGACGTACTGATAAGAGCGAAGGCAATTTATCCTGATAGCTGTACAGTAACTCTTCAAGAGTCAACAGGCTGGACAAAGGATGGGGATTATTATTACTACAAAGATGTCATCAGTCCAACGGGAAATACAGAACCTCTTAATCTAAAGATTGATTACGAAGGAACCGATGATAGCTTTAATGTAATTATTATCCAGGAAGCAGCAAAGGCTATTTACGATGATGACGGTAATGCAACTGCTGATTGGAGCAGTGCAATAATCAGTTCTAGTGACGAAGCAAGATAGGAGGGATTGATATGAAAAAATTAATAAAGAACCCTCTGATACTCTTAGCATTAGGATTAATCATCATAGTTTCAGGTTCAGTTGGAGCTACAAGAGCAGCATTGGTCTATCAGACTCAAGCAGAGAGAGTAAACTTCTCAACAGCAACTATCTCAGTAGAGCTTCAGGAGAATACAGGTGATGGATATGCAGCTATTTCAGAAGGGTTACAGTTCCCAAACATAGCAGCAGATGAGTCCTTCAAGGTTGGAAAGAAATACTCTGAGAACGTAAGAGTTGTTAATAACTCAAACTCAGAAACAGGCTATGCTGAATATGTAAGAGTTGTAGTTAGAAAGAATTGGTACAAGGATGGCAAGAGCACAAACCTTGATCCAGATTTAATTAAACTCGAAACAGCAGATGGCTGGTACCTAAATCCAGATGAGACTACAAAAGAGCAGACAGTTTACTACATGACTTCACCACTCGGATGTGGAAATGCAGCAGACTTTTTAGTATCAATCAAGGTTGATAATACAGTTACAGAATATGTTGAAACTGCAGACGGTGAAACAACAGGAACTATCGTAAATCAATATCTTTACGATGGAGAGCAAATCCAAATCGAGATTCAGGCAGATGCAGTCCAGACACACAACGCGGAGGATGCAATCTACGCAGCATGGGGAATCAAAGCAACTTGTGATGCAGTAGATGATGGAAATATCGTAACAATAGGTGGTAAAGCAGTTCAGTAATGAAAGGAGCAAGAGATGAAAAAGAAAATTATTAATATAGTCCTTGCTCTAGCAGTTGCAGCAGCAGGACTGATGGCCACAAACATTACCTCATTTGCAAGCACACAAACTACAGGCTGGGATGTAAGTTATGATGGCAACGGACTTAGTTCAAACTACGATGTAAATAAGTCCACAATAACAAGCGTTATGCCTGGTGACACAGTTGTATTTGAGGTTAATTACAAAAATGATTCCAGTGCAGCAGCTGATTTTTATCTTAGCACTGACATAATTACTTCATTAGAAGAAAAGAATGCTGATGGCAGTGCAGCAAGTATAAGCGGTGGTGCATATTCCTACACAATTAGCTATATCTTGGATGGGGTTGCAAACACACTTTACGATAGCACTACAGTAGGTGGCGACAATACAACAGTCATTGGTTTGAAGCAGGTTCAAGGAAACTTAGATTCCAACCAAAATACATTCTTTAATGTAGGAAGAGTAGCAAATGGAAAAGCTGGAACAGTTGTTATCGAAATTAAACTTGATGGAAATTCTCAAGATAACGCATACATGCAGAAGCTAGCAGAGCTAGACGTAAAGTTTGGTGTAGAGGCAGTCAGCACAGCGGTAGCAGAAAATGTAGTAACTACAACAGAAACAAAGAGTGTTGTTTATACAATCCCTGGTGGAACAGAAGTTGTAGTTCTCGAAGAACCAGCTATTCCTTTAGCAAACAATCCAATCACAGGTGATGCAGTACTTCCTATTATCATTTGTGGCTCGATGTTAATCCTAGGATTATTACTAATCGTATTTTACTTTTGGCTTTCAAAAAAACAAAGAGAGAAGGTAGCGTAATATGAAGAAGTTAAATTTATTATTCGGAATTAACTTAATATTGACACTAGCTCTTTCACTAATCATTCCTTGTACAGCAAGGGCAGAAAGCTACACATATTCAATCAACATCGTGCTTGGTGGAACAGAAGAGGTTGGAGCTGACTTCCTAACAGATATGTCAAATTACCTGACAATCATGAGTGGCGAGAATAGCGTAGCTAACGCAAAGGTTGTTGGGGATACAATTAAAATCTCAGGACTAAACTACAACGATCAGATTTCCTTTAATCCAAAAGGCGCTGTTTCCGTAGCACCTCAGGAAGGCAAAAGCTATTATGTAAAGGGAATGCGAGTAAGTGGTTCAAATGATGTTGTATCTGCATCTACCTTCACAGTAACAAAGGATAACTCATATGTTATAGCTTACGGTGTTGGAGCAGTAGTTCCTTATACAGTAAAGTATTTGGATGAAGCAGGGAATCAATTACTTGAAACAGCTACATACTACGGAGCACTTGGTGACGAAGTTTATGTTCCTTACAGATTCATAGATGGATATGTACCAAATGCTTACAATATTCACGCAGCAAGCTTGAAGGAAAATCAGGAATTTGTATTTACATACAAAAAGGGTACAGGCTCAGCTGCAGGTACAGTTTACAACACAAATACAGTTACCTCTTACGGAACAGTTCAGGGCGAGAATGAAATTCAGTACCAGATAGTTCAGGTAGGTGGAGGAGAAGGTGTTGTAAATAATCGTCAGGATGATGGCGCAGCAGCTGCAGCAGGCGGACAAGGCGGCCAAGGCCAGAATGAGGCAGGAGCTGAAGGTGCAGGCGCAGACGAGACAACATCAATCGAAGACACAGAAACTCCAATGGGTGTTGAAGATGTAATCGAAATCGACGAGGAAGAAGTAGCGAAGAGTATCGATTCTGATATTATCTACGATACATACAAGAGATACGCATTTGTAGTTGCAATAATCGGTTCAATCCTCGTTCTTACAATAATCGGCGCAACGGCAAAAGAAAACTACGATAAGAAACATAAAAACTAATTATTTCCCATAATTAATAAAACGCACTCTCGAAAAATCGGGAGTGCGTTTTGATTTGTGATTAATTATTAACTAAGCGGTGGGCTCTAAGGATTTCTCCTACTGACCAAGCCTGAGCATAGCAGCCTCTTGCTGTATGTGGCTCGTCTCCGTCAAATA
>JAEEGL010869873.1_pt1 | contig 39589 bp, 30 predicted proteins | sample 9134231 | NCBI WGS metagenome assembly JAEEGL01 (sample SAMN16246548, study PRJNA631951) | gut metagenome | biome: gut microbiome; feature: rumen; material: fiber-attached | host: Bos | place: Iran: Karaj | collected 2018-10
GACCTTCCTGTGGTGGGCCAACCCAGCCGTTGAGGTTAACGATGCCTACCAGAGTGTGTTCCCACCCGATATCAATGCCGTGTTCGATCATGGTAAGCGTGCCGTTTCGTCATTCCCCATCGCCACAGGCACCTATTATAAGATGGACTATTCGGCTGGCGTTGATATCTCGAACTATAAGAATATCTTTGTGCCCACCAGCTATATGGGCGTAAACTCACGTTTCGATTTCGAGGGTGGTTACGAGAACGATACCAAGGGCGGCATGCTGCATGTGGCTAGTCACCAGTACTCGCCAGGCAAAAAACAGTGGACTTGGGGTAATGGCGACTTTGGTCGCGCTTGGGACCGCAACCTCACCGATGAGGCAACACCCGAGGAGATGAAGCAGTGGCATGTTGACCGCGAGGGCTTCCGCCCCTATATCGAGCTGATGGCAGGTGTTTATACCGAGAACCAGCCCGACTTTACCTGGCTGATGCCTTACGAGGAGAAGCAGTTTGTGCAGTACTTTATGCCTTATCGCGAGGTTGGTATCGTAAAACAGGCCTCTAAGGATTTTGTGATGAATATCGAGCAGTCCGACGCTACCCATACCACGTTTAAGATTCTGGCCACATCTAAGCAAACGGTACGCATCGTACTCGAGGATCGTGATGACAATACCTATTACAACGAGGTAGTAACCCTCTCGCCCGAGGAGGTGCTGGTTAAGACGGTTGAAACCAACACCCCGTTGAACGATATGTTCTTGACTATCGATCGTCCTGAAAATCCCCGCATGTTCCCCCTGTTAGAGTGGCATGCCGAGGATGACGAAATCCGTCCTATCCCCGATGCTGCCGAGGCTGCGCTCTCGCCACAGGATACCAAGACCGTCGATCAGCTTTACCTCACAGGTCTGCATCTTGAGCAGTATCGCCACGCCACCTGGAGCGCCCTCGATTACTACGAGGAGGCCCTGCGCCGCGATCCTATGGATTACCGCTGCAACATGCAGATAGGCTTGTGGTACCTGCGCCGTGCCCGTTTCGATAAGGCTAAGGGCTATCTCGAAACCGCAGTCAAGGTTCAGAAACGTCGCAATCCCAACCCCTACGATGGCGAGGCGCTGTTCTATCTGGGTGTGGTTAACAAGCTGCAGGGGCTTTTTGGTCCGGCTTACGATTACTTCTGGAAATCTACCTGGAACAAGGCTTGGGCCGATGCCGGCTATTTCGAGGCCGCTTGCATCAGCATCGCTGCTGAGAACTGGGAGGATGCGCTCGATGAACTCAATCGCGCTCTTATCAGTAACAGTCATAACCACAAGGCGCGCGCCATGAAGGCTGTGGTGCTGCGTAAACTGGGTAGAAAAGATGAGGCTTTGGCTTGGATTAACGAGTCGTACACTATCGATCCGTTCAACTACGTCTGCATGGTCGAGGAGCACCTGCTTACAGGTGATAACGCACCGTTAGACCGTATGGTTGAGTTGATGCACGGCAACGTTTATAACTACCACGAAACAGCCCTCGATTATGTTCAGGCCGGACTCGACGATGAGGCTACGCTTGTGCTGCAAACCGCCATCAAGCGTGGGGTAGAGGAGTCGCCGCTTACCTATTACTATCTGGCATATATTACTGGCATCGACGATGCTAAGGAGTTTATCATCAAAGCCATGAATACGGCTCCCGATTATTGCTTCCCCAACCGTCTAGAGGATGCACGTATGTTCTCGGCTTTTAAGGATTTCCCAGGTGTAAGCGATGCCAAGGCACCTTACTATTTGGGCTGTCTGTACTACGACAAGCGCCAGTACGACTTGGCTATCAAGAATTGGGAACTCTCCGCAAAGCGCGATCCTAAGTTCCCAACTGTATGGCGCAACCTGGCTTTGGCACGTTTCAATAAGCAGAACCGACAGGACGAGGCCCTCGAATATATGGAGAAAGCCTTCCACCTCGACGAGAATGACGAGCGCGTATTCATGGAACTCGACCAGCTCTACAAGCGTCTGCACAAGCCGCATGCTGAGCGACTCGCCTTCCTGCAAAAGTATCCCGAACTCATCCAGCGTCGTGATGACCTCGTGCTCGAAGAGGCCACCCTGCTCAATATGCTGGGTCGCTACGAAGAGGCAAAGGAGCTCATTGACAACCGTATCTTCCATCCGTGGGAGGGTGGCGAAGGCAAGGTCAGCGGACAGTATCAGATGTGCCGCTTGGAAATAGCTAAGAAGCTACTTTCAATGAATAATGGAAAATTGAAAATGGATAATGACACTGCCGCTGATAATTCTCAATTCTCAATTGTCAATTCTCAATTAGAAGCCAAACGGCTTCTCGAGGAGTGTCTCGTGTTCCCGCACCATCTAGGCGAGGGTAAGCTCTACGGTGCGCAGGACAATGACTTCCTCTATTTCCTCGGCCGTTACGAGGAGGGAACAGAAGGCCCAACTGAGCCTGCTGCAGCGATGTACTACAACGATGCGAAGCCTGATAAGATCTTCTACGCCGCTCTGTGTTATCGCAAGTTAGGTCAGGAGGACAAGGCACGTAGCCTCTTCAACAAGCTCATCAACTACGGCAAACAGCATATCTTCGAACATCAGGTTATGGACTACTTCGCTGTCTCGCTGCCCGACCTGCTCATTTGGGAGGACTCTTTGGACACGAAGAACCTCATTCATTGTAAGTACATGCTCGCCCTCGGCTACTACGGCATGGGCGACACGGAGAAAACCCTGAAATATCTTGCTGAGGTCGAAGCCCTTGACAACAACCATCAAGGCATCCGCCAGTTCCGCACACTCATCGATTCAAACCTATAATAGCGATTGTTTTCTTTTTGGTGCTTGGGGCAACTCAAGCACCTTTTTTGTCTCATAAAGCCTTATAAGATGTTAATTCTCCACTGAACTAATTAATTTAGTTTAAAAACGAAAGTCTTTAGTTGTATATAACGAAAAGTTTTAGTTACTTTGCACTCAGATATTGATGACGACGCGATAATTGACAGGAAACTAAAAGCATTTACGACAATGAAGAAGTTGACAAATAAGGAAAAAGAGATTATGGATCTGTATTGGCAGCACGGACCGATGTTCGTCAAGGAACTGTTGGAGTTCTACGACGAGCCCCGTCCACATTTCAATACGCTCTCTACGATGGTACGTATATTGGAGAAAGAAGGATTCCTCGACCACAAGCAGTTCGGTAATACTTATCAGTACTATCCTCTCATCTCTGAGGCGGAGTACGGCAGGAAGTCGATTGCCGGTGTGATCAAGAATTACTTCAACAACTCCTATCTCTCGGCCGTCTCCTCCTTCGTCAAGGAAGAGAAAATCTCCGTCGAAGAACTGAAAGAACTCATTGAGCAAATCGAAGGTAACAAATAGTCAAATAGTAAATAGTCAAATTGTCAAATGATCGATTTTCTGACATACGACTTGAAGGTAGCTGCACTGATAGCTGTATTCTATATGTTCTATCGCCTGCTGCTCAGCCGCGAAACGTTCCATCAAGTGAATCGTTTCGTGCTGATAATGACGGCATTGGCATCGTTCGTATTGCCTTTATGCGTCATTACGCTGCATGAAACAGTAGTAACGCAAGAACCAACAGTATCGATTGGCGAACTGAGTGCCATTCCTATTGTAGAAGAGCCGTCTGTGACTTGGTGGCAGATGGTACTTCCTATCATATTTATAATAGGTATGGGAGCCACGCTCGCCCACACCTTCCTGTCTGTATGGAAAGTTATCCGAATCATCCGCAACAGCGAACGGCATCCCCAGAAGGATGGCACCACCATCTGCGTGACCGGTAACGCAGAGCTTGCCCCATTCAGTTGGATGCACTATATCGTGATGAACCGTGGTGATTATGAAATCAGCGATCCTGCGATTCTCGCTCATGAACGGGGACATATCCGTATGCACCACTCGTGGGACGTGCTCCTCGTTGACCTTCTCACCGCCCTCCAGTGGTTTAATCCCGCCATCTGGATGCTACGCAGCGACCTGCGGGCCATCCATGAATACGAGGCCGACGGTGCAGTACTCTCTCAAGGGATCAATGCGCGTCAATATCAATACCTGTTAATCACAAAAGCCGGCAGCATTGGCGGGTACTCCATTGCCAACGGCATCAGCCACAGTACCCTCAAAAATCGAATCACAATGATGACAAATAAAACCTCAAAGAGCAGTCATCTGCTCAAGCTCCTCGCGCTCCTGCCAATCGTGGGCGTCACGCTTGCACTTAATGCAGAGACCGTGACCGATATCGTTTATGAATCGCCCCAGAAACAGGTACCTGTAAAGAAAGGGAAAAAGAACGCTAAAGTCAAGGCTGGATTAGGGAAAAATATCCAGATAATTGAGTCTAATAAGAAGAAGGCTGATGATAAACAGAGACCAAATGTTGATGAGTCTGTCAAAAATGACAGTATAAATAAAATTTTTGTAGATTTTGAGGAGATGCCTCAGTTTCCTGGAGGTGTATCGGCTCTGTTGGAATTCCTTAGGACCAATGTACGTTATCCGAAAGATGCATTCGAAGCCAATGTACAGGGGCGTGTCCTCGTGACCTTTGTAATAGAGAAAGACGGCAGTATCTGTGAAGCAAAAGTCGTAAAGCCTGTGTATCCTTCACTCGATGAAGAAGCCCTCCGAGTCGTGAACAGCATGCCGAATTGGGAGCCCGGTAAAGTTGCAGGTGAACCTGTGCGTGTGAAGTACACCATCCCTATTGCGTTTAAACTCCAAGGGGATGAAACAAAGAAGAAAGAAGCGGCAGACAGTAATGAATAGAATCATGACAATATTCACCCTCGCCTTGCTGACGTCTCTCTCCGTCAGCGGCGAGGCGCCTTCACATAAGAAAAAGGTGGTGGAGCCTGAGGTAGACTCTCTCACCATCTGCATCGAGGCTGGCGACAGCTGTATGCAGCAGTTTAACACCTTTGAGGCGCTGAAGTACTATCAGAAGGCCTATGGTGCTCACGCTGCTTACAGCATCACGATGAAACTTGCCGACTGTCATTACAAGCGTGCAAATTTCCGTCAGACCTCAGAACTGCTGAAGAACATTCCAGAGGATAGCCTCTCACACGAATCTTTCCGACAGCTTGCCTATAGCTATCAGAAGCAAGGCGATACAGACTCTTATATTTATTGGGCTGGTCAGCTGGTAGCGCACTATCCGATGGATGGTGAGATGGTGGCAGGATTGACTGTCGCACTTGCCAGAAAGGAACAAGCCTGGAAAGGTATTGGTTACGGCGACAGTTACTTTAGGACCGATTCAACGAACATCCTCGTAAACCGTGCTTTGGGCGATGCCTATTTCATCGACCGTCAGTTCGACAAGGCAGCAGCGATGTATGAACGTCTGCTCCAGCAGGGTGACTCTACCTTCAACACACTTTACTCCGCAGGCATGTGCTATTCGCAACTGGACAGCCTCGAACTTGCCTACCAGCATCTTCGCAATGCCCTCTTCCTCTCTCAGATGCAACATGCCAACTGCGCCTATCGCCTTGGTGTAGTCTGTGTCGATACCAAGAGATACGAGGAAGGGCTCGGCTATCTCGACCTCGCTACACAGCTCATGCAGCCAGATACCACAGTGATGAAGGCCATCACCCTCTCCTCAGGCGAGGCCTATTATCTGACATTCCACCATGACAAAGCTGTGGAGGCCTGGAAGGAACACCTGAAATACAATCCCACTTCCATCGCCACCTATTATAATATAGCCAGTGCCACCTACTATTATCTTCCTGATGGCAAGCAGGCAAAGGCCTATTTTGAGAAATTCCTCGAACTCGCTCGAAAGGAAGAAAAGCCTACGACCCAGCTCACTGAGATGATCAAAAAGTCTGAAGAGCTCCTTCGTACGACAAACTTTAGTGACGGCAAGCCAAAGGCAAAATTAAAACCCATTAAATAAATTTATCATAATTATCATAAGCCCTGCAAATAGTGCTTAATTAGACTTAACGGATTTGGAGGAGTAGAGAAGATTGTCTAATTTTGCAGCGATGGAGAAGGTGTGGATCATATTGATCGCGATGATTCTGTATGCTGCGGGGCTTCAGGCTCAAGACCTGGAACAGAATGGTGAGCAGACCAAAAGACGGCTTGCTGTCGTTGACGTGGAGACGCTTGAGCCTGTGGTTGGTGCCAACGTCGTAGGCAAGGATTTGACGCTGACAACTGACTCTATGGGTATCGTCAACGTGCCCAAGGACAGCAAGAGCCTGGTCTTTTCACATGTAAACTATGAAAGCCGTATTATCAAAACCCAAGAGATCCGCGATACCGTCTATCTCATCTCCAAACTCCTGAATCTGAAGGAGGTCGTTGTTTGGGGAAAAGGCAAGAAACGTGACTATTCTGAACTGCAAAAACGTTTAGGTTTGGACAGGGTAGAGGCGCAGCTGATTAGTGGCGGCAAGAGTAGTATGGATCTGATCGCCACCTTCAACAAACTCTTCGTTCCTAAGAAATGGCGCAAGAGCTGGCGAAAGAAACAGCGCATGAAGCGCCTACAGGAAAAACTTGATGACTATTAATACTTGGGTCTCATAGCCAATAAAAGCAAATGCAAACAAAATGCAAACTCCGGTGGCATTGGGTTATCGGAGTTTTTCTGTACCTTTGCCGGCGAAATAGTAATTCTCTCTCTATGTTGAAAAGAAAACTCACAGTGTTCTCCCTCGCCATGCTGACAGTTATGCTGCCAGTGGCGGGGGCTTCCTGTTCAGGGGCGCACAGCCCCCAAAGCACTCAGAAAGCTGACGATTATGCCCAACTCTCTGTGACCTACGAAGTCGAGGCCCAACAAGTAGAGGAAGTGAAAAGGAAAGACAGAGACCTGATACGGCTGGATATTGGCGCGCATTCCTCACAGTTCCGTAGCGTCATCATTGAGTGGGAACTCGACAACGGTTTGGCACACGGAAGTCCTACGAGCCGCAATCATCCTTTTAAGCCTTATACTTGGCTGGAATATCAGGTGGTAAAAAACCTGCCCAAAGCAGGCTATATGTATTTCACCCATGGAAGAATCTCTGTGCGTGACAAGATCGACGGGCTCTTCGAGTGGCAATTCTTAGATGGTGATACTGTGATTTGCGATTATCCCTGCAAGAAAGCCAAGACCGACTTTCGTGGACGCACCTGGACAGTATGGTACACGCCGCTTCTGCCCTATAGTGATGGACCATGGAAATTCTGCGGACTGCCAGGACTGGTTCTTGAGGCATACGAAGCTGAAGGGAAACTGGCCTTCCACTGCAAGGAGATTGAGAAAGATACCGGCTACGGTATCGTGTTGGTAAAGCAGAATGCCTCGCCGATGTTAAGAAAAGGCTCAGACCTGCTCGATGTCTATAGCAGGGAGCGGGCTCACGAGCTGATGATGCTGGAGAAATACGACCCTGCCGCTTTCCTCATGACAATGACGGGAGGCTCTATAAGCGCTTTTGGCATAGAGACTACAGGTGTCGGAAATGTCTATAAAAACGGGAAAGAGATGAAAACACTCCATCATACTGCTATATTGTATGAGAAAAATTGCAAGCCATGAAGGAAATGAAAAATATCTTTGCAGTATTGCTATGTGTGCTTCTGCTGACAGGCTGCCATCAGACGGGGCATGACTATTACAGTCACGAACTCGAGAAGATAGACCATCGTCAGAACAGAGAACTCGCCAGAAAAGAAGTCTTGGCCATCAGTAACGAGATAGCCCGTCAATCGGTAGATCTCAGAATGTATCACCTCCTGCTCATAGCAGAGATGAGCGATGAAATCAGACCATACCGCAATCTGGAGACAGCCCGGCGGTTGGTGGACTATTATGAGAATGTAGGCGATAGACAGAAGTTGCTGCGCAGTTATATCATCGCAGGACAGATCTATGCTAACTGCAGCGACAGTCCCAAGGCGCTCGGCTATTTCCACAAGGCCGAGGACATGCTGTCCGACGGCAAGAACCTGGAGTTGAGAAACCGGCTTTACAGCAAGATAGCCAAACTGCAGTTGCATCATAATATGCCAGATGCAGCAAGGATGTACGCTAATGATGTATTCAGCTATTGTCAGCAACAAAATGATACCGTAGGCATGATACAGGCTTTGCTCGACATCAGTGCAGCGTCGCGCAACCAGCCAAGTTATGAGATGTCTAATCTTCAGAGGGCCAATGAACTCGCCAAGGAGTCTGGCTGCGACAGTCTGCAGCGGAAAATCATGTTGGCCATTGCCAGGAGCTATGTGGACCAGGAGCACTATCGCGCAGCTAAGCCGTTCGCCCTGCCACTAGCTGATCAGGTGGACGAGGCGAATGCTCTGCTCTGTCAGATATACTATCACTTAGCAAAGCCCGACTCCGCCATGTATTACGGTGAGAAAGTGATGGAGCATGGTAATTCCGTGAGCAAGCGCGATGCGCACGAGATTCTTGCCCATATCTGTATCCTTCGAGGGCTGCGTGAAGAAGCCGACGGCCATCTGAGCAAATACATCGAACTGAACAATGACTTGAACCGTATTGCCAGCAACGAGGCCATTGCTCAGGCTGATGCATTCTACCACAACCAGAAACAGGAGAAGGAGAACGAGAAGCTGAGGGAGGAGAACAGTAGGAAACAGACCATAATCACAATTGGTGTGGCTATTTTGGTGGTGCTGACTGTTCTTTTTGCTACCTACATCCAACGGCATCGTCGTCGACAGGAACTGATGGAGATGCGTATAGAGCACCTTGAACAGCTGAAACGAGACTATGCCAAGGCTGATGCTGAAGCGCTGAAGCAGGCTGCGCTGACGATTGAGGCAACCCCTGTCTGGCAGCGCTTTGCAACACTTTCGGACAGCGAACATCCTACAAATGAAGAATGGCAGATGCTCACTGAGGCAGTAAATAAGACGTATGAAGGTTTCTCGACCCGTCTGATGCGTCTTTGCCATCCCACACCCCATGCGTTCCATGTTTGTTTGTTGCTAAAAGCAGGTTTTGAACCTGTGCGTATTGCTGCTCTTACCTTTCGTAGTAAGGCTGCCATCTCTACCGTTCGCAGCCGCCTCTACGAGAAGACCTTTGGCAAGAAAGGAAGTGCCAAAGATTGGGACGAAGTGATTCGAACGTTGTAAAATAATTAGAAGAATGAAGAAAGTCTTTTTAGTAACGTTGATGGCATTTGGAGCCATTGATCTGTTTGCGCAGAAGTGGGCCGATGTGCCTGAGAACCGTTTCGCTGTGACGGTGAGTATCGACTCTGCCATTGCCAGCGAACCGCAGAAGATGTATATGTATTCGATGGTAGAGCGCGAGATGCAGCTGCACGACTCCATCAGCTTTGACTCGCTGCATAGGGTGGGAACGATGCACGGTACAGTGCCCTACGAGTACAATGTCAACCTGCTGCTTCAGCGCCGAGGACCTAAGTGTGTGCCCATCGTCGTTAAAGGCGGCGACAGCCTGAGCATCCATATCGGCGACGAGGACGACGGTTTTCGCATGCGTTATATAGATAAGGTGAAGGGCTCGCCCTCTACACTCGAAATGGTGCACTTTCAGCAGAAATACGACAGTATCCGGACGGAGTACGTCAGACAACGTGGCATGCTTCAGCTTTACAACCTGACTGACGCACAACGCGATTCCATCAAGACTATTATAAAAAAGGTGGATGACCAGTCGCAACGCTACAAGCTGAAATACGCCTGTACGGGCCAGAGTCCATACTCGGTAATTGATGCTGCTCACGATGTGTTTTATACTTTCCGCCATAACCCCACCTTGTGTTCTTATACAGAGAAGGAAGTAGACGATATGATGAACTCGCTGTTAAAGCGATTTCCTGACTATCCGCCGATGAAGGCCTTCGTCAACGACAGTACGATGGGCAACTATATGTCTGCCAGGAGCTTTGAAGCGTGGGAGACGATCATGTTGCGCAGATACAGTGAGCGTTTCAATGAGGAAGAGACTGTCAGGGTGAAGCCACTGAAGGTGGGCGACTATATGAACCTGGACCTTCACAGCGGCAATGTGAACAAATTCCGTGGGAAATATGTACTGGTGGACTTCTGGGCCTCATGGTGTCAGCCATGTATGGTGCAGATGCCTAATATCCGCTATATGGCTCAGGAGTTTCGCGAAGACCTGACCGTCTGTCTCATCGGTATGGACAAGACCCGTAAGCAATGGTGGAGCACCGTCAAGGAGCAGGATCTGCGCAACAAGGACCTGACGCAGACTGACCGTCCTTACGAGATTCATAACGTTCATGCTTACAATGATAAGACCAATGAACTATGGCCCGACTATCAGCAATTGGGCATCGAGACCATCCCTCACAACTATCTCGTTGACCGCTCTGGCCGCATCATCGCCAAGAACATCAGCATCACATTGGCCATCGATAAACTCAAGACTCTATTGGAAAAGGAGAAACTGCAATGAAGAGAATTATAGTCCTTCTTATCGCTATTTACGCGCCCCTATTCGTGTCAGCCCAAGTGCCAGACAGCCTGCGTTCTGATGCCCGTCGCTGGGCTTTGCGTGGCTATTTCAACAAGAGCCTCGAACGCCTGCGAATCATCCCTGCAGACAGTCTTACCATGGACGATATGCGTCTCGGTTACGACAATTTTGCCCAATTGGGTAATAATGACTCTCTCGCCTATTGGGCGGACGAGATACTGAAGCGCAACCCATATGATGCCTCACTGATTGCCGACTACACTCCACGACTCAATAGTGGCTGGCAGGGTGAAATGGGCAAGAAGAGTTTTCCGCAAAAAGTCATTGACATCTGCAGGAAATACTGCGAACGCGATTCAACACATATCCTCATCAACCGCCAGCTGGCTGAGGCCTATTATAATATAGGTAACTATGACCTCGCACTGACTGAACTGAAGAAGCTCGAAGCCGTCGGCGATACCTGTTTCGGCACGCTCTATACGCTCGGCCTGACCTATCAGCGCATGGGCGATAACTCCTCTGCCTACGACTATCTCTATCGTGCCTACACCAAGAACGGCCATCATGCCTATTGCCTTTTCATCTTAGGCATCGTCAGTAATAAAGCCGGTCTCGGTGCTGAGGCGCTCGCTTATCTTGGTGAGGCTCAGAATTTGCTGATGCCTGACAGGTCGACCCTGTTCCGGCTTCATAAGGAATTAGCGGAGGCACTCCGTCTGAAGGGCGAGCCCGACTATCGCTTGGAGGAACTGCAGGAATGCATGCGCTATGCAGAGGAGAAGGATGTGAACGAACTGACTTATCAGATGGGGCAGTGCTACTTCCAGCTGAAACAGCGCGACAAGGCCAAGGAATACTACACTAAATTTCTCGAAGCAACAGAGAACAAGGAATACAACGACAAAATCAAATCCATGCGCAGCTTTGCCCAGCAGGCACTACGTATGATGATGTGGTAACTAATTAGACTTGACGGATTTGGAGGAATGGGAAGAAATAACCACGGAAAGGAGCATCGAGAGCAGGAGTACTCCGAAGATAATGGCCAGTGAGATAGGTGTCGGAATCTCCATGTGTTTCATGTTGATATCGAGACCTATTAGGTTCCCAAAAGCATTCACATACGCATTCATCGCTAAGAGCATCTTGATGCCCACAAAGCTCAGGATGATACCAAGGCCGTATTTCAGATAGGTGAAATACTTGGCTACGGCAGCCAGTGCGAAATAGAGCGCCCGCAGTCCGAGGATGGCAAAGATGTTCGAGGTAAGCACGATAAACGGATCTCTCGAAACGGAGAACACGGCAGGGATGGAATCGACGGCAAAGGCCACATCGGTGGTCTCGATCACCAAGAGCGCAATAAAGAGCGGTGTTGCCAGTCGTTTGCCATTCTCTATCACGAAGAAATCGCCACCATGCATCTTATCCGTCACAGGGAAGAACTTCTTAAAGAGTTTCACGAAGATGTTCTTCGCAGGATCGACACCCTCATCATCCGTATGCCCGAACATCTTGATGCCTGTATAGATCAGGAAGATGCCAAACAGTCCCAGTATCCACTCGAATTGCTGGATCATCGCCGTGCCTGCGAAGATAAAGACGCTACGAAGCACCAAGGCACCGAAGATGCCCCAGAAGAGCACCTCGTGCTGGTATTTCCGCTCTATGCCGAAGAAAGAGAACAGCATCAGGAACACAAACAGATTGTCCATTGACAGCGACTTCTCTATCAGATAGCCCGCCAGGAACTCCATCGCCTTCTCGTGCGAGTCGACAGGATAGAGATAATAGATGCCGGCACAGAACACCAGCGACACGCCAATCCATACCGCCGTCATCTTCAGTGCCTCGCTGACACTCACCTCATGCTGGCCCTTCTTGCCGAATGACTTCAGGTCGATGATCAGCATGATGAACACCAGCACATAAAACAATATCCACGCCCACAACGGCATATTTACGATTTCCATATATTCTTCCTTATAAATACTGACTATAGATAGAAAATGCTTTCCGGTCCCATGTTAAAGAGCAGGTCGAGAATCGAGAGATTAGGCAGGAAGCCGTGCTTCTGCTGATACACCTGATAATACGGCCTTGGCACGAAGTCGGGGTCTTCGGCCGGATGCTTGGGATTGATCGCAGCCCGGTAATCGGCAACGGTAGCAGATTTTACGCCCTCAGCTCTGAACGCTTCACTATACTTGACGTTAGGCTCAATGTCGATGAGTTCGCACACCTTTGCCCTTATCTCCTCGTTGAAGTCCAGCAGAAACGCCCATTTCCTTTCTAAGAACGGCCGTATGTCGTCTTGGTAATACTCAAAGAACGGACTCTCTCCGTAGGCGCTCTGGAGGGCGTTCCAGTGCAGATGGCGCCAGTTGCCGTGATCGCTGATACGAAGGTCTTTGATTAATTGAGAATTGAGAATTGAGAGTGGAGAATTGGAGCGTTCAACGGGAATGGTGAGGGCTTGGGTCCCTTGGGTGGTGGCGATGATGCAACGGTTACGATAGGTCTGCTTCTGGAAGTTCTCGCAGGCCTCAATTTCCGTCTCGTCGCTGCGATAGAGTTTCTGATACCACTGCACAGGACCGAAATAAGTAGTACTCAGCAGTGTCTTCATTTGGGTAACAACAGACGTTCTGCGTTATAACCTTTCCAAAACGGTGCTTCCGGGTCGTGGCTGAATAGCACCAGACAGACCCTGCCGATGATGCGCTCCTCAGGGATAAAACCGAGTATTCTGCTGTCGAGGGGATTGTTCTTGCTGATGCTCTTCACCCAGTAGTAATCCTGGTCGTCACAGTTCATCACACTCGGAACCAGACATGGGGTTTTCTCTTTTCCTAAATAGACGGTGTCTCCCGGCAAGGCGGCACATTGACAGACGAGAATCTGCCCGTGAGCATTTTCAAACGCGATGAAATCGCCCTTTTCCACCTTCTGCTGGCAAATCCGTCCGTAGTCGAAGAGACTGCCTTTCGCACCCGTGCGAAGTCCATAGCTCCATCGGTTGATGACCACCCTGTCACCCTCCAGGAACTGTGGCGACAGTCCGTCACCCTCTATGGTGCAGACGGTCATCACCAGTGCCCTGAAGGCCAACATCGTCACCAATGCTATTGCCAGTGCCGCTATGAACTTCAACGTATTTTTCACCCTACTTGATATTATCTACGAATCTGAAGAGTCTGTTCCATCTGATTCCGCCAAAGCCGCCACGGTCTGGATCGCTCGACCACCAGATAAAGATAGGCTTGCCGACGATATGATCCTCAGGTACAAAGCCCCAGTAGCGTGAGTCGAGAGAGTTATGGCGGTTGTCACCCATCATCCAGTAGTAATCCAACTTGAAGGTATATTCCTTGGCCTCCTTGCCGTTGATGAAGATCTTGTCATCCTTCACCTCCAGCTGATTGCCCTCGTAGGTACGGATGGGACGCTCGTAGATGGCGATGTTGTCCATCGAGAGCTCGATGGATTCGCCCTTTTTCGGTATCCAGATGGGACCGTAGTTGTCGCGCGTCCAGTGCATGTTGCCGTTCAGCGGGTAGATGTCCCACTCATCGGCATCGGTATTCAGTTCGATGTTCTCCACAAGCTGCAGCCGCTTCAGTTCCTCTACGGCACGCTTTGTCAGAGGCATGAAACCGAGGGTGTTCAGGCTCATCAGGTCTTCCATCGTGATGCCGAGGTCCTTCATTACCTCGTCGCTCAGGCTCTGCTTGAGCTTCATGCGGTAGGTGTACTGCACGTTGTCGGGCTCCTTGTTGGCCTTGCCGTCAAGATAGATGATATGGTCCTTTATCTGAAGTGTCTGGCCCGGCAGACCGACACAACGCTTCACGTAGTTCTCCCTGCGGTCGGCAGGACGGGTGATGATCTCTCCGTACTCCTGCTGGTTCTCCTCGATAAACTCCCGGCCACCCTGATAGATGGCCTCAAACAGCTGACGGCGCACGCCGGCATCGAGCGAGTCTGGGTCAGGACGCTGCGGATAGCGCTGATAACCGATCTCATAGCACAGACGGTAGAAGTCAAGCGCCTGGTATTTCATGCTTGAGCACAGCGTGTCGCCGGCGGGGTAGTTGAACACCACGATGTCATTCAGCTGTACGCTGCCCAGACCTTTCACACGACGGTAGTCCCACTGGGGCCACTCGATATAGCTCTTGCACTCCACCAACGGCAGGGTGTGCTGTGTCAGCGGCATCGTCAGCGGTGTCTGCGGGATACGCGGACCGTAGCTGGCTTTCGACACGAAGAGGTAATCGCCCGTAAGCAGCGATTTCTCAAGCGAACTCGAAGGAATGACGTAGTTCTGGAAGAAGAACAGGTTGATGAAGTACACTGCTACGAGCGCGAACACGAGGGCATCGACCCACGACATCACCCATTTCACCGGTCCTTCCGACTCCTTCCACCACTGCCACTTTATCTTCTTTGTGATATAGACATCATAGATGAACGGGATGACGAGCAGCCCCCACCATGACTTCACCCAATAAAGAAACAACAGGTAGAGCACTAGTACAACGATGAACTTCGCCCACTGCTTCTTCGGATTCAGCTTTTCTTTTTTCTTATCAATCATTTGTCTTAGAATTTAAACATATCTGAGATCGTCAGCAGTCCCTGATGCTCTTTTGTGTACTCAGCAGCCAGTACGGCGCCAAGGGCGAATCCCTGTCGCGAGTGGGCATCGTGGGTGATGGTAATGATGTCTGCCTCCGAGTCATAACGGATGGTGTGTATGCCAGGCACCTCGCCACGACGGATATGGTCTATGCGCAGGAATTTCTTGTCGGTAGTGTCTTCCTTCCACGCTTCCTTGCGGTCGATGTTCTCCACAATCTCCTCAGCCAGCGTGATGGCGGTGCCTGATGGATGGTCGAGCTTGTGAACGTGGTGCGTCTCCTCCATCTCCACATCGTACTGAGGGAACTGGTTCATGATCTTCGCCAGGTAACGGTTCACGGCAGAGAAGATGGCCACACCGATAGAGAAGTTTGAAGCCCAGAAGAGCGTCTTGCCTTCCTCACACGCCTTGCGCACCTCGTCGCCATGCTCCTTCATCCAACCTGTAGAGCCGCTGACGACCTTTACGCCCTTTGCCCAGGCCTTCAGATAGTGGCCGTAGGCTGCCTGTGGGGCGGTGAACTCTATTGCCACGTCGGCAGATGTAAACTCAGGGCTGTCGAAGTCCTGCTGATTATCAATGTCAATGATACTCACGATTTCATGACCACGGCTGATGGCGATCTGCTCGATCATCTTGCCCATCTTTCCGTAGCCGATTAAAGCTATCTTCATATTAATTCGAATTAAAACGCTGCAAAAGTACTAATTATTTTTGATAATCAATCAGTTTTTTGGAGATTTTCATAGCGTTTTCGATTTTTTATAGCTTCACATGAGCAAGTGGTACATCCCTCCGGCAAACGGCTTGACGATGCCGTTCATCTCCATTTGGAAGAGAAGGGCTGTCAGCTGACTGATGGGAATGCCGCATTTCACGCTGATGATGTTGAGCTGGAGATCGTTGGTCTGTTGGAGTAGATTGACAATCTTCTGTTCTTCTGGCGAGAGCTCTGGGAAGAGATTTCTCTCGATTCCATCGGCATAATTCTGCTGTCTCTGTAGCGCTTCCTTCCAGTCCATGGCATCTACGAAGTCCTTGGCTGAGCCGATGAGTCCGGCGATATTGTCGCGGATGAGATTATTGCAGCCCTCAGAATAGGTCATGCCCACGGCACCCGGGAAGGCGAACACCGCCCTGTCATAGCTCTGTGCTATCTCTGCCGTTATCAGGCCACCGCCCTTAGCTGCGCTTTCAACGATGATGCAAGCGTCCGAGACCCCAGCCACGATACGGTTACGGCGCACGAAGTTGGGCTTGTCGGCATTTGTCTGAGACATAAACTCGGTGAGCAGTCCGCCGTGGGAGAGCATCTTCGCTGCCGTTTCCCGATGGCGGTAGGGGTAGATCATGTCAAGCCCGTGGGCAAGGACACCTACTGTCGGATAGCCGTATTCGAGGGCCTGCCGGTGGGCACAGATATCCACTCCGTAGGCCAGTCCGCTGACAATCAGCACCTCAGGACAATACTGGCGCAGGTCGCTGACAAAGTGTCGGATAAGGTCTTGTCCGTACTGTGTACACCGCCGGGTGCCCACAATGTTGATGACCTTTGCCTGGTTCAGATTGGCGTTTCCTCTATAGTAGAGTACGAGTGGCGCGTCAGGACATTCCCTGAGCCTCTGCGGGTAGTCGTCGCTGTCGAGTGTGAGGGCGCGGATGCCGTGTTCGCGCATGAACTGCAGTTCAAAATCTGCCCGTTTCATCGGCTCATCCCAGTCTTTCAAGGCTTCGATGAGGCGTGGGGTACAGTCGTCGATAATGTCGCCGATGTCGTTACGGTGTTCGTAGATCCGTTGGGCACTGCCTACGGCTCTGTACAGTTCCAATGCCTGCTGGAAGTTGAAGTTTGTCAGGCGTGTCATCGCCATCGCATAGAAAATCTCTTGTTCGTTCATAGTCATTTCAGCTTTTCATCTTTTTAGGTATTCATATCCGAAGCGACAGCGCAGGCAGTCCTTCTTGTCGCAGTATTCTTTCTTCAGTTGTATCAGGGCCTGAGAGTCACCTGCCGTCATCACGGGCAGTCCCACCTGTTGCCACATACGGATGATGTAGTTGTTCTCTGCCTTCAGCTGTTCGAGGAAGTCGAAGGCACGGTCGCAGAGCATTTCCTTGCCGCGGTGCCGCCCGATGGCAAAGAGCATCGGTATGGCGGTGTTTATCATCAGGAGATTGATGGAACCGTAGGAGAGGTGTTTCTCGTTTTTGCTGCTTGTCGATCCAAAGGTGTAGTGTGTCTCCCAGTAGGGCGTCACGTGAGAGCTGAGTGCCGTCTTCAGCTGTTCCACTGTCTCACATTCTATCAGCTGGCTCAGCCCGGCCTTACGCTGATAGTAGAGGTTGGCCAACTGCGAGATTCTGATGTGCGGGAAGTTCTGCGGACGCAGTCTCAGGAACCGCCAAAGTTTGAAATCCATCGGTTTCATCGAGAATTTGTGTGCCAGATATAGGTATTCGTTACGCAGTTTCGCGAAGTATCCCTCGTTGAGTGCCGTCTGCTGATAGTAGTCTGGAACGGCGTCGAGTTCCAGCAGTCCTGCCTGTCCCATGAAGATGGCTTCTATCTGGAAGAGATCGTCGCGGTGATGGGCCACGGCCTGAAGCGGGATACCTCTTGCCCACTGTTCGAACACGTCGCCGTTGATGCTGAAGCCGTAGTTGCGGGCGAGGGTCATGAAGTAGGCGTCTTCCCACGAGCCTCCGCAGAGCTCAGCCCTGTGGCGTATCGCCTCTGTCTTCTGTTCTAGGCGCTCTGTCTGCAGGGCGGCCATCCAGGCATGTACCATCAATGGCGTCAGCGAGGGGATGACCTTATAACATGGGGGATAGCTGTCCGTCTTCAACAGCTCTTCATAGTGTTCCCTGACCTGTTGCGGTACGTCGAGCTGCATCTGCGGCAGGTATTCGCCGCGTGAGTTTCTGACGTCGGTATCTGTCACACCGGCCACGTGAAGCACTACATTGTCGTAGTTCTTGTCTTTGTCGTGGCCATGCAGATACCAGTCGGACGACTTGTCGTGGATCTCCACATTGCCTACCCACATCGTACCGTCGATCCTCACCTTCGCATTGAAGAAGTCGGGTCCGGCGTTGCGGTTGTGCAGTCCGGGGTCAATCACTTCGACGGGCTTGCCGTCGGTTGTCTCTAGTTCCCGCAGCGGGAACATCTTGTGCTTAAACACATAATGTAATAGCTGTTCCATAGCATTCTTTTTAAGAATTCAACATTTCGGCAGCAAAGATACGAACTTTTCTGCTAACTTCCAAACTTTTTCGGATAAAAAATGGAAAAGTCTTTGGCAATTGTTTGGATTGTCAGATAAAAATAGCTATCTTTGCATGCAGAATCGTGTGTCACAATAAGAATTGATATGCCAAGGAAGAAAAGTGGAATGCCCTTTGAGGTCTATCCTACGCCGGTGAGGGGGAAAGACGGGAAGAACATCTTGTTTGCGAGGCCGCAAGGCGGACCTCACAAGCGCATCACCATCGAACAGATCGATGAGTACTGCGCCAAGTACAGCATCCTGAGCCGCGGGCATCTGAAGCTTGTGATGGAAGAGTTCAAGCATTGGGCTTCGGAATTGCTGGCACAGGGTTACAGGATTGAAACCCCCATTGGCTCATTTGCTCCAAAGCTGAAGATGAAACGCGAGTTTACCGATCCTGACGAAGTTGGCCACGATGATGTGGAGCTCGATGGTGTGGAATACAATCCAGGCAAGATATGGACAGAGGCTATCGAATACTGGATGCACGACGGATTCCGTAAGGTAGACCGTCCTGACTCATCGGAACTTCTGGCAGACAGGGAGCGTTTGGAGCAGTTGATGCGCGATACCATCAAGAGGCATGGAGGTGCGCTGACCGCCAACACCTTCAGCCTCGTCAGCGGACTTACCTATTCCTTGTTGATTTTAGGAAAATTCCGTTGCTGACATACATCGTAATAACTAATTTTGCAGCAAAATCACAAATATAAATGTGAACGATCTCTGTTTCAAACTTTTTATTGAGGCAGGCTTCGATTGGGGTGGTGACTGGGACACGCGAAAAGACTACCAGCATTTTGAAATTGTAGAATTAACATTTAAACGCTCCGAATATGAAGACAAGATTCAAGAAGAATGCCAAGGTTTTCGACATCATGATTACCGCCGTGGCAGGCATGGTGTCGGTGGGCGTGATGCTGTACGGCGTGGTGCACTTCGGGTTGCAGGAGGCATGGCCCGAACTGGTGCTCAACCTGTTCTACATTGCTTGTCTGGTGATGATATGGATGTATTTCTTTAACTTCCGCCGCATCACCACACAGCAGTTCAACTATTGGTGCTCCATCTTGGTGGGCACAACGGTGCTGCTGCGCGACATCCTCTTCGCACCGTCCTTGGCCAACTACCCGCTCCATTTGGCGTGCTTCACGTTGTCGGTGCTGCTGCTCTGCACGCTCACCTACTTCTATGCCCGCAAAGACTGGAAGAGTTACTCGAAGAGCAACCTGTGGGCTATCTGCGTCATCGATATTGTCATAGCTGCACTCTACAACATCGATATCATGTTTTTTGAGGCGACCGACGAGTCCACCAACTACATGCTCACCGAAATCTGGATACGTCCCACCATCACCTACGGCCTCGTGGCCTGTTTCGTAACGGAAAGGTCATAAGTAATCTTGGACGATTTAGGCAAGTCGTCTCAGCAGTTCGATGAGTACGCGCCAGATGTCCTCGATGGTGGAGAGCTCAACGCGCTCGCTGGTGGAGTGTGGCTCTACGATACGGGGACCGATGCTGGCCATCTGGATGCCGGGATAGTGCTGCACGAAGAATCCGGCCTCGAGCACGAAGTGCATGGCTACCATGCGGGGGCGCCAGCCAAGCACGTCGAGGAAGGTGTCGGAAGTGAGCTGCAGGAATGGCGACTGCTGGTCCTCCTGCCAGGCGGGAGCCGACATCACGGTCTCGCTCGTGCCGCCATTGACGGCGAAAACGTCGGCAATCTTGCGGCTCAGTGTGGCCATGTCGCTGTCGATGAAACTGCGCGTGTGGGTGCTGACGAAAATGCTGGACGACTGGTGCTCACCGTCGGCATCCTCAATCATGATGCGTCCTATGTTGTTCGAGGTCTCCACCGTCCCAGGCATCGCTTCGCTCATCTTCACCACGCCTTGCGGAATCTGCTCCAGACAGGTCATCAAGGCGTCGAAGGCCTCGCGGCAGATAACTGTCGGCTGAGGCTCACACGGGCTGATGGTGCAGCGCATGTTGGGATCGCTGTCGGCAAAATGCTCATGCAGCCACTGGTTCATCGCCTCCTCCTGACGTCTTATGTCTCCGGCATTCAGGCAGACGACAATCTCCGCCGATGAAGCAATCGAGGCGTTGGCCTCGCCGATGTTGATGGATGCCACGTCGATGGCATATTCCTGACGGATAGCATCCAGCAGTTTCCATGCAGCCTTGACGGCACAGCAACGCCCCTTGTTAATGTCCACGCCGGAGTGTCCGCCCAGTCCGCCCTCGAAACGGATGCGATACCAGTCGCCAGCCGTCGCAGCCTTGCGCTCCGTGGGGATGCGGTGGAACTGCAGGCAGGCGCCGGCGGCTCCGGTGGTGATGGTGTCGTAGTCCTCGGAGTCGAGGTTGATCACCTTGCGGCCCACGAGGAAGTCCTTGCTCAGCTGCGAGGCGCCCGACATGCCGTCCTCCTCGTTCGTGGTGGTCATCACCTCCAGCGGACCATGTACAATGTCGTTGCTCTCCAGCACGGTCAGTGCCATCGAGAGTCCGATGCCGTTGTCGGCACCCAGCGAAGTGCCGCGGGCCCGCATCCAGCCATTCTCCACGCAGGCCTCGATGGGTGAGTTCATCGGGTCGCTCATGCCCACACAGACCATATCCATGTGGTTTAGCAGTACGATGGGCTCAGCTCCCTCGTGGCCTGGCGTGGCGGGTTTGCTGATGACAACGCAGTTCTGCGCATCGCGTTTATACGGCAGTTGCAGTCGCTCTGCAAACTGACAGAGATAATCGGCCACGCGCTCTTCGTGGTGCGACGGACGGGGAATCCCGTTCAATTCCTTGAAAATCTGAAATACACGTTCTGTTGTTGTCATTACTTTTTTTTGTTTTTATGCCGATGGCACGTTTGCCCAAATTTATTTGTTGATGATAATCTTCTTGTCGGTGCGGTCATTCGAGCGGATGATGTAAACGCCCTTTGACAGACCGTCGAGTGTGGTAGCACCCTTGCGCACAAGATAACCCTTCGTGTCGTAGATGTCAACGGGGCGTTCGACAGAGATGCCTGTGATGCCCGAAGACTCCGTTACGGTAAGCACGCCGGCAACATACTCAAAGGTGTAGTTCTGTGCTATTCCACCGCTTACCTTGATGGGATATTTACCGACGGGGCTGTCGGTAGTGGCCTCGGTAGTGGCAACAGGCTTCTCCTTCAGTACGCTCTCGTTCTCGCCGTTCTTCCAGCCGCTATAGGTGATGACGAATACGGGGTTCTCTGTACCCTGCTCGCGCTCGCAGTCTGTGGCTGTGACTTTCAGCTGGGCTTTATCGATGGTCAGCGTGCCGTCGATATACTGCACGTCGTCATTCTGTACTGTACCAGGCTTGATAACAATAGAATAGGTGCCTACAGGTGACGTTGCTGTGGCTTCGCAGCTGATCTCAGGCTCGCCCTCCAGCTCGCCGCCAGTGACAGTGTATTTGAATACGGGGTTGTCGTCGCCATAGGTGCGCTTGCAGCTGGTCACGGTGACAACAGAAGGCTCAACGGCAGGTGAGAAGCTGAACTTGGCTGTGTTGATGACGGCGTTGGTCTCCTTGTTGACAAGAACGGCCACAACGGTCAGTTTTGCCTTGTTCTGGATGCGGTCATTGCCTGCGATGTCGAGCGTGTAGCTGTAGCTCATCGGTGTCTCGCTGGTGATAGTGGCTGGCAGCGAGCCCTCAATACCGGCGTTATGTTGCCATACGGCTACGGGCACATGGTCGTACTTCATACCGGCAATCTTCGAAGGACTGTTGACAATACTCTTCAGGTTGGGGTCGTTGTTGGCCGTATTTGAGTAATAGTTCGACTGAGCCCATGAAGAACCTGTTCCCGTCTGCTTGTCTTCCAGGAGTATGAAGCCAATCTGATAGGGTGATGACGCAACGTCCTCAACAAAGGTTGTGGTGGTGGTAACGTTGATGGCCGTCTGGCTTTCATCTTTCCACGCAGCCTCTAAGCTGATTTCACCGATGGTGTATTCACGCTGGGCAGCCTCTATATCATACTTTATACCGAAAGGTGCGTCGCTGGAGCCGAAATAGGGGTCGATGACAACACCGCGGTTGATTGTACAGCTTGGGAAGCCAGCGACGTTCAGACTGTATTCTGGCAGCTCCATCGGGTCGTTGCTGTGAACAGCCACGGTGACGACATCGTTACCGTATGACTTATTAAGGAGTTTCAGTCCTACGGCACCGCGTGGACACCATCCGCACCATGTGCCGGTAGCCTCTTCTACCAGCGGCACGAACTTAGGCTTGCGCTTGACGGTGACGAGTGTGCCGCTGGCGCTATTTTCCGTGGATTCGTTTTTCTGACCGTTAATCTTTGTAATGGTCAGTTTCTTTTCCTGCTCACCAACGGTGGCATCGGCATTGAAAGGTACGAGTACTTGGGCTGTCATCATATAGGTGATTGGATCGTCCAATTCCAGATGGCCGTCGAAGACTTTGCTGCCAGTGGTGATGGTGTAGTCGATGCTGGTGATAGGATCGATGCTTCCGCCTACGACGTAGATAGGAACATTGACCTGATTGTTCAGACCGGCATATTGCTTACCGAAGTCCACTTCAGCTATGCTGGCTGCATGCTGACCAAGCTCATCATCGGTAGGCTCCATCTCTACAATCTTCGGGAAGGAACCCCAGCCGGCTGTGGTGCTGTAGGCTTTCTTTGTGCCAAACGGAACGTAGAGCACGGCCGTACGCATGTTGTCGCCGCTGAAAACGGTTGAGCTGACAGGGAACGGTTTCTTGATGTGACTGACAACGGTGGTCATAGCGTTACAAAAGAGGAAACAGGCATCACCAATCTCTTTCACGCTGGCTGGTATCTCAAGATAAGATATTGACTGATACTGGAAAGCCTGGGGTGCAAGCTTCACCACGTCTTCAGGAATCTTTGTCGTCCCGAAGCCCTGAATCAGCGTGTTGGTGGCTGTCTCGATGATGGCGTTACAGTTATTTCGTGAGTCATAGACAGGATTCGCAGGGTCGATGACGAACGATGAGATATTGGAACAGCCAACGAATGGGCCAGAACCTAACTCGACGACACTCTTGGACAGTTTGACAGAGGTCAGGCCCTCGTCGGCCCAGAAAGCGTTCTTGCCTATGCTCTTCACACCATCGGGCAGGTTAAGGGTGGTCAGACCGTTCACGCCGCTGAAAGAATATTCCTCAAGCACCTCTACACTGCTCGGCACCACGGTTGAGCGGCAGCCAATACGCAGCGTGTTCGTAGCTGTCTCGATGACGGCATTGCAGTTCTCACGGGAGTCGAACACAGGATTGCCTTCCTCTACGCTGATAGATGACAGATTCTTGCACTGGTAGAAGATGTCACGACCTAATGCGGTGACTGATTTCGGAATGACAATCTTCTTGATGCTCGACTCATCGAATGCGCTCAAGCCAATGGACGCTAAGGTGCTGGGCAGTTTAACTTCCTCTAAGGTCCTCGTCCAGAACATGGCATGATAGCCGAGAGTGTTATTCTCTATGCTCGCATTAGTCATGTCGAGAACACGCAAAATGCCACGATTACTACCATAATCGTTTCCGCACATTTCTTCACGTATAAACTTGAGGTCATCATCGTTGAGCTGTCCCGTCAGTATCAGCTCTTCGATGTAGTCTCTCTCATTCTCAGAGAGGAGTGACGACAAGCTTCCGGCAGTAGCCACATTTACCGTACGGGTAAACGGGCATTCCGACTCCTCTAAGATAACAGGGAAAGCCTTCCATCCCTTTGCGCTCGCGTATGCAGCCTTCGTGCCGTTGGGCACAATCAGCTTAACGTCTGAAGGCACATCGAAAAAAGTGTTCTCGCTGATACTGGGCGGTGTTTGGCACTTGACCTTACACACCTTCAGTTTAGTGTGGCTAAAGGCAAATTCACCGATGGAGATTACATTGGCGGGAATTACCAGATTGTTCAGATAGGTATAATAGAAGGCCATACTGCCGATTGTCTTCAGTGACTGTGGCAGATTGATAATGTTGATATTGTAACTTTGAAATGCCATATCGCCGATGGCCTCGATACCTTCGGGAAACTCCGAGCCGATACTACCCAAAAGGACTGTATTTGTGGCCGTCTCAATCAGGCAGTTACAATTATTCCTGCTGTCATAGACCGTATTTTCGCTGTCTACTGTTATGGCTTGCAGGTAAGGAAGTGAGTTGGAACCTATCGATTTGACATTCTTTGGAATAAACAGATATCGCAGCCTCGCACCATAAAGAGCATTTTCTTCAATGGTTGTCAGGCTTTCAGGCAGCGTCAAGGTGTAAATAGTCGTTGCCAGGGCATAGCTCGCAATTGTGGTAACGCCCTCTGGGATGACAGTTGCAGGGCAACCGGCAATGAGCTTCTGGCTCGCACGCTCGATGATGGCATTGCTGCCAGCGGGGGAGTAGTAGGTCGGGTTGCCTTCCTCCACTTCTATTGATGCAAGGTCTGAACATCCAGAGAAGAGACCCGAACCAATGCTGGTGATGGTCTTAGGTACAACGAAAGAACGCAGGCGAGATTCACTGAAAGCTTCCGCTCCGATGGACTTGATGTTGGCAGGAAGAATGAGCGTCTGAAGAGCGCGGCAATTATAGAACATATATGGCCCAACAACATCATCTTCTGTATAATATTCGTTATAGTTCTTGTAATACGGTGTTCCTCCCTTTACAATTCTGGCCCCACTCATGTCGAGTGTTTCCACGGTAGCGCCTGCCATTTCACGAATCACGTAGAGATCACTACCGTTAAGGTCGCCCGAAATGGTCAGCTTACTGATGCTGTTATACCATTCTTCCATAGGAATAATGTTGGCCAGTGTGCCTGGCTCATCGAGGTGAACGGTGCGTTCCTTCTTGGTCTCCATGGCCTCGTCATCGTTGTTGGATGACGGCTGGATCTCGATGATGGCATTATGGTCCTTCTTGTAGCTTTGCATTTCGTTTGGACTGAGGTTGGTAAGGGCAAAATAGCCGTCATACTGTCCGCTCCATCCCCAGTTGATATAAAACAGACCGTCGCGATAGCCATGCAAGATGAATGAGTGGCCGGATGTGCCCTGATCATTATTACCGTTATAGATGACAGGATGGCCTACGCTCAGTTCATTATATAGCAGTTCTTCCCATTCTGCATCGGAAAAGGAGCTGCGGTCAACGAACTTCGTCGTCTTACTGTAGTCGAAGACCGATATCAGCGCACCGGCAATGTCTATTGCCTTGGCACCCGACTCATCTGTATTGTAGTTCATCTTGACTGCCTGTCCGCAGTAGCGCATCAGCCAGGCAATCTCGTCATTGTTCATGTTCGACCATAGGAACTTTCTGGCAGGAAGATCCGGCACTTGTATATTGGTGGCCTCTGTGGTGTAAGCAGCCACTGAACGGGCGCTTTTAATAGGCCACTGGAAGTAGTTGATGACCTGTGCCATCGCTGTTGCCACACATCCCGTCAACGGCTTCTGTCCGTTGATTTCAGGGCACTGGGCGTTATAGGGATCACCCTGGTCCCAAGTGGTGGTAATCAGCGGCTGGAGTTCCGGCTTGCTGGATAGGGCTGGACTCTTTACTGCTGCTGCACCGGAGGAAACCTTGGCCGTCTGGGCGTAGTAGTCCAGCAACCACTTTACGTTGTCTGGTAGTTCCGCCAGATTCAGGTTGCCTTTCTCAGAATAGCCGAGGATATCCTTCATGTTGTCGTCACCTGCCACGATAACGAAACCGCCATTTTTCTCGGCATTGAAGACATAGTAGTCGTTCTTGACCTTAGAGTGGTCACGACTTCTCGCAGTCTGTGGCATTAAAAACTGCTTGCCCTTCAGCACCTGACGGGCTTTCTGCAGTGCCTGTTCTTGACTAATCTCTCCTGCAGACACCGCTATGCAGCAGAAGACATAGAATAAGAGTAATGTAATTCTTTTTTTCATTCGGTTTATGTTTAATTGATTAATGTTTATGCATCGGGATTTATTTTATTATCCAAAAGGCAATGAGAAGACGAACCGGGCGCCGTTGGTGTATGCCGGATCAACGGTCAGGCTGCCTCCAAGGCGGGTGGCGATGCTGCGCGCCATCGTAAGGCCCACGCCGGTGCCTTCGACATAGTCGTCTAATTGTACGAATTCGTCGAAGATGCGCGACATGTCTTCCTGAGGTATACCTTTGCCAGTATCTTCTACGATAAACGAGATGTTGTTGTCTGCCTTCTCGGCGGTGAACAGCACCCTGCCCTGACAGGTAAACTTAAACGCATTGTCAAGCAACTGCTCGATGGCACGGACGGCATAGTCCTTACTGGTGAGGAGTTCGCAGCCTTTAACAGCATCGGCTATCTCAACATCGAAGGCGATGTCAGGGGTGGCTCCTGCATGGGATGCCGTCACGGCCTGCTGCATGATATCCTGAACGGTGACGCGGTCGTTACGCTCAAGCACGGTGAGACTGTTTGACTCTGACAGTACAAGCATCTTGTTGATCAGGCTGGTGATGCGGTCGGCGTTCTCTTCCACCCGTTTGCGCATGTCGTCTTTCTCTTCTGCTTCCAGCTGGTCAGCGTCGGGAGAGGCGAGAATCTGCGTGAAGCCGTTCATGATGTTGAGCGGCGTACGGATCTCATGCGACATGTTACGTATAAATTCAGTCTTCATCCTTGAAGAGGCCTCCGCCTTATCGTTTGCTAGGGCAAGTGCCTTGTTGTTCTCTGCCAGCTCTTTGTTCTTTTCTGCCAATTTGCGGGCTGAGCGACGGGTGATGATGATGAAGACGATGAGGGCTGCCAGGATCAGACCGACGATAATCATCGCATAGCGGATCTTGGCCTCGCGCTTTTCGCGCTGCAACTCGTCGACCTGGAAAAAGGTGTTCAGCTCGTCAAGCTGAATGCGCATCTCCTTGCTGAAGACGGAGTCCTTGTCGAAATAGAGTTTACGGAAGAGCTCTGCCGACGCATTGGCCTGATTGGATTTCAGCAGTGCCTCTGCACGATACTCCTCAAGCAGTACACTGCGGGAAACGCCAGGTATCAGGGCGCTGTCGGCAAGGGCAAGCGACTTCAGATAGTTGCCCCGCTCGTACTCCAGGATAGAACGCATCTGGAAGATGTCATAGCGGGTCAGGGGTGTCTTGGCGATGGCGTGATATTCTTCGGCCTTTACGATGGCATTCTCGGCTTCCGTGAAATTCTTTAGGCCGATGTAGGCATCGGCATAGCTGAGGTAACACCCCACAAACGTCTGGCTGACCACTTTTGTACTCAGTTTGCTCTCCAGGGCATGCAGGTGTTTCAGCCACTCGTCGGCCACGGTCAGCTGTTCATTAAACTTCTTCTGCTTGCTGAGTGTAAGGCTCAATCCTTCGTAAACCCCGCTCAGGATTCCCGTCATGTCATTATCCTCTTTCAGCAGTTCTACGGCTTTGCGGAAAGCATCCTCTGCCTGTGTCAGCTGACGGATGTCGGTATAGATGATACCCATCTGCTTGTAGGCCATGGCGCGGCCCGTACTGTTATTACGTGCCTGGGCATCGTTGGCCATCGCCTTGGCCTCGCGGAGGGCTGTCTGTATACGGCTTTGGTCGTGATTGGCCGAACACATGCGTTGCCAGCATTGATAGTAACGGCTCCAGTTTTCGTGACTGCCGAACCACTCTCTCTGTTTCTCCGCTTCTTTGCACAGGGCTTCATAGCGTGCCCCATTGTTCAGTATGGCCACCTTGTTCCATCGTGCATTACCTTCTTTTTCCACATTCCCCAGTTCTGCCTCAAATGCGATGTGCTTGTCGAGAATAAGCAGGGCACTGTCCAGTTCCATCCTCGAATAATACTGGTGGAACTGGTCTATCAGTTGCTGGCGACGGCTGATGCTGTCGTTCTCGGCAACGGCGGACGATGTGGAAAACAGGGCTATAAATAGAGCGAAAAACACGATTAATGGCCGGTTCATAATGATATGGTTTATAATGACGTTGCAAAGTTACGAATAATTTCTTAAATATACGCTATTATCTCACGTTTTTTTAGTACCTTTGCACCGCAGTGGAGATAATTGAACAGAAAATAGTGGCCAAGAGCCCGGCAAAGAAGAGTGAGGACGGGATCGTTGTCACTGATGACTATATAGCCGTCATCGACGGTTCTACGTCGAAGACAGACCGACGGTTCAGCCTGTTCCGCAGCAATGGACGCTATTGCATGCAGCTCATCAGCCGGTATATCCGTCATGCCAAGGGCACTTTGTCGTGCCAGCAGTTTTGCAACGGCGCGACCCGTGCCATCGCCAGCCACTACAAAAAGCGCGACTGGCAGCGGCTGGCGGCTCATCCGGAGGAGCGGCTCACGGCCTCGGCAATCGTCTACAGCAGGTTGAACCGTGAGATATGGATGATCGGTGACTGCCAGTGTATGGTGGGCGGACAGTATTATGACAACCCCAAGCCCTACGAACAGCCGTTGGCGGAGCAGCGGGCAGCGATCATCAGTCAGAGCAGGGAGCCGAAAGAAGCGTTCCTTGAGCACGACACCGCCCGTGAAGCCATTATCCCGCACATGTTGGAGACCATGCAGCAGCAGAACAAGACATACGCCGTCATCGACGGGTTCCCAATCCCTCAGCACCATGTGCGCGTGATTACCCTCGACTTCATGCCCTGGGAGGTGGTGCTGGCCAGCGACGGCTATCCCTTTCTGGAGTCCACCCTCGCTGCATCGGAAGAACGACTGGAGTGGCAGCGGCAGAACGATCCGCTGAACATCGGAGTGTTTAAGGCCACGAAGGCTTTCGCTGCAGGCAATAACTCGTTTGACGACCGTGCCTACATACGTTTCAAAGTGTAAGAATGAAAATAAATACCGTTATGAACAGAAAATATATTTTCCAGACGCGGATGGAGGTCCGTGACTATGAGTGCGACATCGAAGGCATCGTGAACAACGCCAACTATCTGCATTATTGCGAGCATACCCGTCACCTCTTCCTTAAGGAGTGCGGTCTCAGCTTTGCCGAGATGCACGAGAAGGGTGTGGATGCCGTGGTGGCGCGTATGTCGATGCAATTCAAGTACCCCCTTCGTCCTGACGACGAGATGCTGTCGTGCCTGAAACTCACGAAGGATGGGTTTAAGTATATCTTCCATCACGACATCTACAGGGCTGCTGACGAGAAGATCTGCTTCCGTGCCAATGTGGAACTGGTCTGTCTGGTTGATGGCAGACTCTCGGAGAGCGAAGAGTACGACCGCGCCTTTGCGCCTTATTTATAGGGAGTTATAGGTAATTATAGGATACTCTAAGATGAAAATAGGCGATATAGAATTTGGACAGCAGCCAGTGTTCCTGGCGCCGATGGAGGACGTGACCGACATTGGCTTCCGTCTGCTTTGCAAGCGGTTCGGCGCATCGATGGTGTACACAGAGTTCGTGAGTGCCGAGGCACTGATACGCGACGTGAAGTCGACCATCAACAAGCTGACCATCAGCGATGAGGAGCGTCCTGTTGGCATACAGATCTACGGACGTGACACTGACGCGATGGTAGAGGCCGCGAAGATAGTGGAGGAGGCAGGACCTGACCTGATAGACCTGAACTTCGGCTGTCCGGTGAAGAAGGTGGCAGGCAAGGGTGCCGGGGCGGGGATGCTGCAGAACATACCCAAGATGCTCGACATCACAAGGAAGGTGGTCGATGCGGTGAAGCTACCCGTGACGGTGAAGACCCGCCTGGGCTGGAACCACGAGCAGCTGATCATCACAGACCTGGCAGAACAGCTTCAGGACTGCGGCATCAAAGCACTGACGATACACGGACGCACCCGCAGTCAGATGTACACCGGCAATGCTGACTGGACTCTTATCGGCGAGGTGAAGCGCAACCCGCGTATCCATATTCCTATCATCGGCAATGGTGACATTACCTCGGCTGAAGAGGCGAAGAGGGCCTTCGACGAATACGGTGTGGATGCGATCATGATCGGGCGTGCCACGTTCGGACGGCCCTGGATATTCAAGGAGGTGCGTGACTATTTGGACAATACTGGCAGTACTGAACTGACCTATAATGAGAAGATTGACATTCTTGAAGAACTCCTGAGAATCAACGTGGAGCGTATAGACGAGAAGCGAGGCATCCTCCATACCAGAAGACACCTCGCTGCCACACCTATATTCAAAGGCATTGCCAACTTCAGGCCTACACGCATCGCCATGCTTAGGGCAGAGACGATGGCCGATCTGATGGCGATATTAGAACCATTGCATCAGACTGCGGAGATAGGCGGTTAGCTCTACTGCCATCTTCTCGTCCTGATAGATGTTCGGATGCCAGTCGTTGCCTAACCAGTCGTTACCCTGAATAGGCGTCATATCGAAGCGGTAGACTTCCTTGTCGCCAGCTTTCTGGGCTTCGGCGGTCACCTCGTCAAGCAGTTGCTTGGCTTCCTGCAACTCTTTGTTGTAGAGCATCGTACCGGTGAGAAACACAATCTTCGATTTCGGATTATGCTGGCGCACCAGCTTCAACAGCTTCATATAGCCTTGCTTGAGGAGCTTGAGGTCGTAATTGTTGGTGGAGAGGTCGTTGGTGCCCAGATTGATGCAGATGACATCAGGCTGGTAACGGCTAAAGTCCCATTTCTCTTTGAGGAATGACGGCTCGTCACGCAGCTTCAGGTCCCAGGCATAGCCCGTGTATTCGTACTGTACCGGCATACAGCTGCGCGGTGAACCTGTCTTGGCTTCACCGTAGTTACGGTATGCACCGATACCGCTGCGGGCTACCACCCAGTGCTGGGCATCGAGGTTGCGGGCCGTGATGGAGGCATAGCTGTAGTAGTGGTTCTCCGTCTCATATTCGAAGCCCTCTTCCTTGAGACGCCCCTCGTTGCCATATCCGCAGGTGATGGAATTGCCGATGAACTCGATCTTTCTTGTCAGCAGGGCAGGGGCATCGGTGAGCGAGCAGCCCTTGTCGATCACAAAGCCCCAGAACTCAGGATAGAACTCGTAGCCCTCGATGATGTACATCAGGCGTACGACATGCTTGCCGTAGGGCAGGGCTGTGGCAATGGTCACCAGTGAGTCGCGCTCGCCGCGGAAGGCCACCTTGAAAGGCTCAGCACTATCGATTTGGGCCATGAAATAGCCGCTCTTCGGCTTTGCCATCATGCGCAGCGACGTGCCCTCAAAGGCAGCGATGATCTGTACGCCGGGGTAGTTCCACGCAGGGCGCTCAGGATTGGTAAAGCTGATACGGCCCGTGTAAAGGATATGCTTGTCGGTAGGACTGACGAACGTGCCCTTGACGGGGAAGGTCTGGTTGGCAAATGTACACTGGCATGTGACTGCCATCAGCAGGGATAAAAGTAGTTTTCTCATATAATCATACGTTTTAGATAATTCTGGAACTGTGGGAGGAAGGCCTCTGTGACGTGAATGATTTCCTCGCCAATATAGATACAGTCATTGCGGTCGACCTTGCGGATCTTGTCGAGGGCGACGATGTACGAGCGGTGTACCCGCATGAACTGCTCCTGTGGCAGCATTTCCTCGACAGCCTTCATGGTGAGGTGGGTGATGAGCGGCTTGCGGATATCAGTGAGGTAGAACATCACATAGTCTTTCATGCCGCTGACATAGAGGATGTCGCTGATGGCTATCTGACGGTATTCGCCATCGACTTTGAGGAAAAGCGTCTTTGGCGGAAGGGGATTGCCGTCATTCCTTGTTTCTGGCACAGGCGTATTGTCTGTTGTCCTTCCATACCATTCTTTTGCCTTGTCGACAGCCGTGATGAACTTATTGTAGCGTATGGGTTTAAGGAGGAAATCGAGTGCCTTGACCTCGTAGCTCTCAAAAGCATACTCCTTGAAGGCGGTGGTGAAGATCACGCGCGTTTCCTCAGGTATCATGTGCGCCAGCTCCATTCCGTTGAGGTCAGGCATCTGGATGTCGAGGAAGAGCAGGTTGGGCTTCTTTTCCTTTACGGCATTGATGGCTTCGACGGAGTCGGTAAAGGAGGCAAGGAGTTCCAAGTCAGGTGTCTTGGTTACAAACGACTCTAACAGCTTTACAGCCAAAGGCTCGTCATCGACTATGATACAGGAGAGTTTTTGGTTCATGATCTGGCTTTTTCGTTCTTCAGTGTGATGCGTACGTGGTAGACGTCGTCGTTGAGTGACTGTTCCCACGTATAGCGGTTGTGGTAGATAAGTTCCAGGCGGCGGCGGGTATTCTCCAGCCCTATGCCGGAACCGCTGCGGTCGGCATCGTCCTTCGGGTAGTTGGTGTTGTCGCAGGTGAATGTCAGTCCGTCCTCATTCTGAAGCAGGCAGATGTCAATCTTCGACGGACGACTGCTGCTGACGCCATGTTTGAAAGCGTTCTCTATGAGTGAAATAAACAGCAGCGGGGCAATCTCAAATCGGGAATTAAGCATTGAGAATTGGGCATTGACCTCTGTCTTCTCGTTGCATCGGAGCTTCATCAGTGAAATATAGTTGCGCATAAACTCTACCTCGCCCTCAATGGGCACTGTCTCACGGCGGGTCTCATACATCGCATAGCGCATCAGGTCACTTAACTGGGCGATGGCATCCTGCGCTTGGTCGGCATCGATCTGTACGAGCGACGAGATATTGTTCAGCGTGTTAAACAGGAAATGAGGATTCAGCTGGTTCTTCAGCCACTCAAGTTCTGCTTCCGTGTGCTTCTGCTGTTCTTCCTTCAGCTGTTGCTTAATCACCATCGAACGACGGACATGGTGTACCAACAGGGCTATCCCTGCCAAAAAGACACTCATGAGTATGGCGACGAAAGCTGAGGCGTAGAAATTGCTCAGGGCATACTGGCGATACCGCTCATTAGGTATGTGCTCCATGAATGCCTGCGGGTTGAAGTTGTAGAACCATGCGTATGCCATCCATAGCAGGATGACGGCATTGCCCGTCCAGAACAGCCAGCGGCGGTTGTTGTAATAACCCCAGGGCACAAGGATGAAAGTGTTGGCAAAGAAAATGGCTGCCGATCCCCAGTGTATGTGGGAATTGACCTCGAAGGCTCTCATGGCGTCCGACCAGCTGTTGGTGGCTACGAACGTGGAGATGGCTGGCACCATCAGGAATGCCAGCCATGCTGCTATTTGCAGTCCGTAGAACGTGATGTCCTGCCGAGTGATTTTTACTTTCATGCTGCAAAGATACGAATTTTTAGTGAATAGTGAATAATGAATAGTGAATAATTTGCTACCGCAACGTATATTTTACAATTACTGCGGCATACCGGCGTTACTATTGCCAGTGTTGCCTGAACCGGCATTGTTGATCATCTCACCCTGTGACTGCTGCTCGATGAAGTCGTTCTGTACGCGGCTGGTGTGCTGCTTGGCTGCCACCTTTGAGTTGCCGAATGTGTAGCTGATGGTAAATGTCACGCTTGAGATAGGCACCTTGATGTCGTTATGGCTGGTGAAGTTCTTACCCTGGCTGTAGCTTTCGATTCTTATGCTTCCGCCGTCGTTGAGTCCTACAAGGCCGGATACGCTCAGGTTGAGCTTGTCTTTCAGCAGTGACTTCGAGAGGCTTGCTGTGAGGATGTTGAATCCGCCGCTCCAGCCCTGAAGGGTATAGTTCTTTGTAGAGGTGATGGCAAAAGCGCTGAGTTTGAGGTCCCAGGGGAGTGTCTGTTGCAGGCCTGCCATGATGTTTGCTGTCCATCCGCTGTTGCTCTGTGAGAGGGCGTCGCTGCGAAGGTCGGTGTAGTTGAGGCTTCCGTTCATGAAGATACGGGTCTTGGGGGTGAGCAGGTAGTTCACGTATGCGCTCATTCCTGTCTGGTGGCTCTTTACCACATTGCCGTAGGTGGTGTTCAGCAGGTTGTTGTTGTCGTAGAAGCTGTACTGTGAGATGGCGTTGTCCACGAAGTTGTGATGGAGGTTGAGGTTGACCATCAGCTTTGGTGTGAACGTGTTGTAGACGAGCGAGATGTTATGGGCCTTCTCAACTTCGAGGTCAGGGTTACCGTATGTGATGGCGATGGGGTTGCTCTTGTCAACGTATGGGTTGAGGTAGGAGATACCTGGGCGTGAGATTCGCATGTTGTATGTCAGTCCGAGGTTGCTGCCCTGTGAGAGTGTGTACTGCATGCTTGCTGTAGGAACAAGGCTTCCGTAGTTGGTCTTGAAGTCCTGACCGTTGCCGAGGTGATACTGCACATCCTGCCATGTGTACTCGTAGCGCAGACCTGCCTTGATGCCGAAGTTGTTGAAGTTGCCGGCATATTCGCCATAACCAGCCAGGATGGAGTTCTTGTATTCGTACTCAGAACTTGAACTGGGATCGTAGACGTCCTTCAGATAGTACTTTGCATCGGATGTGGCATCGTGGAGCTGCAGCTTGGTTCCGAGGTTGAGGGTCTGACCTGTGCCAAGCGGCATCGAGTAGTCGAGCTGGAAGATATGGTTGGTGGTCTTGTCCTTGTTCTCAGAATAGCGGTTGGTGAGGTCGATGAGTGAAGAGGTGGTGCCGAAGGTGTTGGTCATCTCTGTGGTTGCAGGGCTGTAGTTCAGCTGATAGGTGAGGGCCAGCGACTGTGTGTGCTCCTTGTTGAAGAAGCGCTGGTAGTCGAGGCTTCCGCTGAACGAGGTGCGGGAGTTCTTCATGTCGGTTGTACTGCCGTAGCTGAAACCAGTGCCATAGCCGTTGCCGCTCATCGTTGTGTTTGTGGTGCCATTGCTCTTCATGTTCATGCTGTTCACCTGGGCGGTGAGGTTGATGACGCTCATGGAGTCGAGCTGGTATCCGAGTGTGAGGTTTCCCATGGTGAATGGGGTCTTCACATTGTTCTCAGAGGTCAGGATTTGCGATGTGCCGTTGTCCTGTATCTGTTCCATCTCTGTGGTGGTAGTGCCAGGCTTGTTGTATGATGTCATGACGTTGGCGCTATATGAGAACTTGCCCTGCTGTCCGCTGATGAACACGCTACCGCCAAGCTGCTTGTTGCCTGCTGAAGCGCGAACGCTTCCATTGTATCCGTCCATGCTCTGGGCAGCCTGTGCATTCTGCTTGTTCAGCACGATGTTAAGTATGCCGGCTGCACCCTCTGCATCGTATTTCGCACCAGGATTGGTAATCACCTCAATGCTCTTCACGGCTGTTGCAGGCATGCTCTTGAACACCATCGAGGGATTGCTTGAGAACATCACGTTGGGCATGCCGTCCACATATACCTTGAAGTTTGGAGAACCGTTGACGCTGATATTGTCCTGACCGTCGACTGTTACCATAGGCACCTTGCGGAGCATGTCGAGAACGGTGTTCGACTTTGAATCCTCGTCTTCTGCGACGTTGTAGCTCATCTTGTCGACATCCATCTTCACCAGAGGCTTCTGGGCTACGACAACAACGTCCTTGAGCATATTCTCGTTCTCCTTAATATATAATGTACCGAGGTCAAGGACATCATTGCTGCCTATTTCGATGGTTTGGCGCAGGTCTTCCTTGCCAACGCTGCTGAACACGATGTCAAACTTGCCCTTGCCCTTTACTTCCTGAGAGAACTGGCCGTTTTCGTCGGTCAGGAACATAGCCACAGGCTTGTCGCTCTTACCAGCCTTGAACACGCGAACTGTGGCGAAGGGCTCGCTTTCGTCTTGCCCGTTTGCCATAAGCGTACCCTTAACGGTGGTCTTCTGAGCCATTACTACTGCTGAGACTGTCAGCATCATCATCACGAGGAAAAATCTAATCTGTTTCATATCTTTATTGTTTTTTTGTTATTCGAAATAATTTTCGAGTGCAAAGATAAGGTGATTTCCCTTCAGTTCGATGAGATATTCGACGACTTCCTGGGATTTTTTCGACGAAAAACAGAAATAAGGACGGAACTCTGATGAGCGCCGCCCTTATTCATTCATCGGATTGGCCCGCCTTGATACAATCAGCTTGGTTCAATCGCCTTGGTTTAGAGTCCCGGCAGGGCTACGCTGTGGCCTTCAGTTGCCCATGCCTTGATCACTTCGCCAGCTGCGTCCCAGCAGGCTTTCATCACACCCTGGCTCACGCCCGAGCGGAGAGCTGCCTCCTTGATGACTTTTGCCTGGGAGAGGGCGATGTACAGCTCAGGCTGCATCACGTAGCGCCATACTCCCGGATCCGTTTTGCTGAACTTAACGAGTCTCTCGACTGCTTTTACTTTCAATGCCATAATCTTCCAAGTTTTTTAAAATGTTAATAGATCGCTTTTTGACTGTTTATTGTTTTTACCATCTCCGAATCAGACTCCGTTTTTGGCTTTGCCTGGGAAACACTCTCCTGCGCGCTAGGAAATTTTTGTTGCCCAGTTAGGCCGCAAAAAATTGCCATGAAAACAGGCACCCATACCCAGGTGCCTGTCCCCATGGCTAAATCTGTTTTTAACAAACTTTGTGCAAAGATCTGTCCCCGTGAGTTGCAGGCACTGCCGCAATAACAGATTTATTCTGGAAGAGTCTTGAAACTCTTGATGCCAGAATAGAACCAATCGCCATAACCAAAACTAAGGATACACAAGGAAGAGCCTTGGTAATAATAAGTGGTATTCGGCAGCAGATTGGTGAGTTTTATTGAGAAATGATCACCATCTGCGGTTGCTGTCGCCAGCTGGGTCAGGTCGTTCTTGTTCTTGCCATAATAGATATAGGCAAAGGTCTGACCTTCAAAGGCGTAGGGGTCAAGTTTGCAGTTGATGACGGCTGAGGCGGAAGTGATGTCAGTAGCATCATCCAAGTAGATATAGTCGCTAGGATTCTGTGCTTTAAAGGTCTTCTTCTCGCTCGTAGCAACGGTGCGCCCATTTATGTTGGCGGTAATCCAACACTCGTAACTGTGGCCGGGATTAAGGCTCCGTGCAACAGCTGTCAGACGGTCGCCATCAACAGTCATAACCACTTCGTTTGGCCAAGGATGGCTGCTGTTAATGATATCATAGTTGAAGACATAGCTGAGGCCTGTTATAGAGTTTGGCAGTTGTGTGTGACCAGTCACATCGGCAGAGATAAACTTGGCATCGATGGCATCAATCATCAACCCACCCTCCAGCGAACTGGTGGTGAAGCTCTTCACGTCGCCGACGATATCAAAAGAGCTAAAGCGCACATACGGGCGGAAGATATATTTTGTTCCGGCTTCAAGGTCTGAAAGCTGTGCGGTGATGGTGCCATCTCTGAAAGTCACGTTAGTGGCAAGATTGGGAAAGATTTCGTCAGGAAGATAGCTGTTGCCGGAATAGGCAGCCTCTGGTGCATAGGATATACCATAACTGACATTTCTAGCCTCCGGGTATAGGCTGGCAATCAGCGATGGCAATGTGGTAGTGGCCTTGAGTGTAGCCGAGAAGTAGCTGATATCGGTGGCATCAAGGGTTACTAATTGTGATGGGTCAATGGCTTTGGTGGTAAAGCTCTTTATCGGTCCGAACTGACAGACCTGTTGCGTACCAATGGCAACGAAGATGCAATAGTAATAAGTCTGGCCAGGCTTAAGACCATCGATAACCACCGTTTCGTCAGAGCCGCTATATCCCAACGGCTTGATGAAAAGCCCCATATATTCTGGGTTGTTCAAAATGGATTGTGTACGAGAGAAGATATCCTTTTCGGTAGAGTAGGCCACACCATAGGAGATGTTGTTGAGATCCTCAAACGACATGGGAAGGGTAGCGTTGTTAAAACTTGCCTTGATAGAAGCACCAGTAAAAGAGATGTCGGAGGCTTCCTCGGCATCATAGGCAACTTGTATGGCTGAAGTCTTAAACGTCTTTTTCTCGCCATAAAGCTTTATAGTGCCCACATCAATAAAGGCACGGTAATAATAATCTGTGTTGGGAATGAGGCCATGAACGGTTACTTCCATATGGTTACCCTCGATACCTCTGGAGTAAGCAGTGTATACTTCATCATCTTTGAACACATCCGTCATCGAAACTTCTATTCCCAGACTGATGGTTTTGGTAGGGGTGCTGCCATATGCCGAAGGGATATTATCAGGATAGAACTCTCCAGCCAGTATGGCATAGGTAATACCCACCATTGATGGCTGGCTGGTTATGATATAGCTGCCGCCCTTCTTGTCGTTGTTGTTATCATCACTATCGTCACTACTACAACCACTTATGCCAATCGCCATCATCAGTATGGCGCTTATCCATATTAAATAGTTCTTTTTCATTTCAGATTGAATTTATAGCCTAATGTTATGCTGAGATACTGATTACGGGCGCTGTCTGGGTCGTCTGTCTTGTCAATCTTCGTCAAACCGAAAAAATAACGGGCATCCAAAACAACGTTTTTATATTCGTACGATAAGCCCAAAGGAATGCCAAAGTCAACAGACTTGCAGACGTCAGTGATGCTGGTGCTATAAGACGATATCTGATTGAGTTTGGCACCATCAACGTATTCGAAAGTGCTAGAGGCGTAATTCGTGTTAATCATAGCAATCGTGCCGTCTACGGTCATTTTGTCACTTGCCAGTATGCCGACCTGAACGCCAGCCTTAAAGGCTAATCCTTTAATAGCAGGAATATAGACGTTGGCCATCAGGGGCAGGTTCAGATAGTCACACTTCAGCTTACCGTTCATCTGAGTATTGGTAAGCCATCTGTTGCCGCTATCATCGGCTACCATTGCATCAAAAGAACCATCTATCTTCGCTCCTTGTTGAGAATACATCAATCCGAGTGACAATCCCAACCAAGGATTGATGCCATATTCAAGTTCGGCTCCACCTGTCAAACCAACTTTCATCTGATACATATCAATGGTGGCGTTACCGAAATTTGAAAGATTCACACCAACCATCGGTTTTATCGACAGTTTGCCTTTCTGATCCTGCGCCATCATGTCTGCTATACCACAAACAAAGATTATCAATATTATAATACTTTTTTTCATACACCTAAATTCCGCAGCACTTTAATTTAACTTTCTTTATAAGTACCTGAGCAACAAAAAGTTCTTGCTGGGGCAAGCGGCAAAGCCGAGCGGCTCAGGATTTTGTCATGTCAGATTTTTCACTTACCTTAGTGCTGCAAATCAAGACAAGCAAAATCATCAATGACATGGCAAAGGTACAACAAAAATCTGAGAAAATCAGCGCTTTTGGCGGAATATTTTTCGTTTTGGACA
>JAEEGL013861783.1_pt1 | contig 39589 bp, 46 predicted proteins | sample 9134231 | NCBI WGS metagenome assembly JAEEGL01 (sample SAMN16246548, study PRJNA631951) | gut metagenome | biome: gut microbiome; feature: rumen; material: fiber-attached | host: Bos | place: Iran: Karaj | collected 2018-10
GAGCCGGAGATACGCTCGCGACGCTCGTACATGACAGCCATCCAGCGGTTGGCGTCCTCGAAGTTCTCAAGTGCAGGGGCAAAGTCGAACTGTAGGCGGTGTCCGGCAGAGATAAGACCCGGATTGACGCTTCCTGTGTGGGTCAGCATGCGGTCGCCGAACTTGTAGCCGTCCACCTTGAGGCAGTCCACGTCGGCGTCGAAGAATCCGTCCGGGACGTCCGTGGTGTCGTACAGCACGAAGCACGAGTTGTTCACGTACTGCGTCACCAGCGTATGCTGTCCGTGCACGGTCTTGTTGGCAAGGCTTACGAAGGACACAAGACGCGTGTCCGTGAAGTAGTTCGTGTTTTCGCAGACAAAGTAGTCCGCCCCGCTGTGCCAGAAGTCGTCCACCTTCGGGTACCACCATGAATGGGCGGTGCATCCGCCGTTGGTGAACTTGATGTTGCCGAATCCGCGTGCAAGGCTGTTGCGTCCGGACACGATGACGTCGCACGGCACGGCAATGGAGCCGGTGAAGTACACGTTCCGGTCAATCACGAGACCTTTCGTGCAGACAAAGTCTGTCTGGAGGTCATAACTGCCCGGTTCCAGCTCGATGTACGGCGGAGTGACGATGTTCATTGAGCCTATACGCTGTGCGTAGTTGAAAAGGGCGTTGATGTTGGTCACGTCGCCGTCAATCACGCCGTAGACGCTCGACTTCAGGGCAAAACCGTCCCAGATTAGCAACCAGCGGCCAGTCGGGGACACGTCAGAGCCGACAACCACGCCTCCGTCGGCGTTGTCGATGGCTTCCGGGTCCCAGATGTACTGTCTGCGTGGGTATTGCGTTACCGTGACGCACTTGTCCGAGACGGAAGGGTCGAGATTCATCAGTTCCTCGATGTCCGCGACCTCCGTGCGGTTAATCTGGTCGAGCGGTGCGTCAATACCGAACTCGAAAAGGTCGAAATCGGCGTAAGTTCCGTCGCCGTTGTAGGACTCGACCTTGACATCGTACACGCCGAGCTGCAAGAACAGCGTGGCGGTGAGACGTCCAGCCTCGTCGAGCAAGACCGGGTTCTGTGCGGTGACATAATCGGAGCCTTCGAGCGTGAAAACGTCCGCAAGGTCGTTGGAATCGTGGTTGTAGAACGTGACTCGACCGGAAACGAGCGGTTTTGCGGTGTCGTCAAGGAAAGTTCTGTCACTAAATGCTTCGTACATCATTATTCAGCGTCCTCCGAAGGCTTCTGCATAGCCTGTTGACGTGCCTTTGCTGCCGCAGATGCCACGGCGATGTGGTCAAGGGCGGACTTCTTGTCCAGTTCCATGCGGTTTTTGGCGTCCTGCAACGCCAGCTTCTGCTTCTCGCCGTCCAGCTTCATAGCCAAGGACATCGCGTCGGCTTCCAGACGGTTGGATTCGCGTTCAGCCTCGATAGCAGCCTTGTCAGCGTCCACTCCGGACGAGAGCTGAGCCTTCAGAATCTCGTCTTCCATGTCGTACTGGTGCTGGAGCTGGAGCTTGGTAATCTCGAGTTCGCGCTGTTCCTTTTGGTCACGCAGCATCTGTTCGTATTCCTTTATCTTCAAGTCCATCTGCTGCATCACTTGCTGGTCCTGGTCAATCTTCTGCTTCATCAGCACGACCGTGTTCTGCATTTCCATCTCCATCGGAGTCGGGGTCGGCAACGAGTGGAGCTGTGCGTACAACTTAGCCATGGTCGGATTGTCCGGATATGTCTGGATGAGGGCGTCGATAAGGGCTGGCTTCTGGTTCGGCTCTGCGACTTGCATGAGCTGGACAATCTCGGCACGAGCCTGTTTCAAGCCCATCCATTCAAGAGGACCCTGAGCCACGCTAATCTGACCTTCGATGCCGACCATCTTGGCAACCATGTCACCCAGAGCCTTGAAACTCGCCTGGAGATGCACCATGTAGTGGCGGATGTTGGTGGAATAGGCTTCGGCTGCGTAGGACACCTCAGTAGCCGTCTTCATCGTGTTCTGGTCGATAAGACCGTGGGCGTCCACGCCGGTAACACTGCCCATTACGGACAACAGATTGCCGACAATTCCGCCGAGGTCTTCGAACTGCACCTTGGCATCGAAACGCTGTGGCGGTTCAAGCACGTCCTTCTGGTCTGCGGACTTGCGGTTGTAAGGAAGAATCGGGTTTAGTCCGGCTCCGGCGTCCTTGTAGTACTTGTCCAAGCCCTTGAACGCCTCGACGGTTCCCATCCACTGCGGCTTCGGGCTGAGGGAAAGGCGTTCAGCAAGCTGGGTGACGGACAAGTTAACGAGCTTCTGGATGGAACGGGCCTTCGCAACCATGCCTCCCCAGTGCATGTCGCCTTCGTTGTCGAACCAGCGTTCGCCATAGACAGGCACGACCGGGACACGGTCAAGCGGAAGCACTCCGCCGTCGATGGCGTTGTTGTTCACGAGCGTGTAGACGTGACAGCCGTCCTCTTCCAGCACAAAGTAAGTGACGATGGGAACCATGTCCTTGCGTGCCGGGACGATGTTCTGCTCGCGTTCGTCAGGAACCCATTCGGCACCGTAGTTAAGCTCGACCCAACGCTTGCCCCGGTAGTCAATCAATGCTGCCTCGACCATGTCTGCACCGTCCAGCTCCGTGCTGTCAGGGTCGAGAAGAACACGGTCAAGGTCGTTGATGGCGTACACGCACGGCACGCCGTCCTTGTCCGAGCCCATAGCCATGACACCCAGACCGAGACCGGCTGAGTTCTTCAGGGCTTCCGAGCCACAGCTGGAGTTGCTTCCACGTTTGAGCAAGGCGTCCAGTAGCTTGTCGTCGTCCGGCTCGCCCTTGTACCACATGAACGGGTAGGCTGAGTACTGGTTGACGACGCTGTTGACGCTGTTGGAGATGACGTTGAGGATCATGCGGTTTCGCTTGTCCGAGACATGGCGACCGTCCGCCTTGGTCCACTGGGTTTCGCCGTTGAGGAAGTCGCGGTCAGTACGCATCTTCTCGTAGTTGTCCGCGAACTTGCGTCTGGAGCGGTCGCGGAAGTCACGGAACTTCGCGACGATAGAGTCTGAGTCGAACGGGTCGACGTAATCTTTGGAAATGTCTAACATATCTGCCATATAAATTATGTCCTTTATTCGACTTCAAACGTCGGACGGTAGAGTTCTGTTCCACGGAGGATATCCGAGCCACGGACAAGCATCCATCTACGGAAATTAGGGTTGTAGGCTTCCGCCCCGGCTCCCTTGACGACATCCGGGTTCTTTGCGATGACTCCGAGCCACTTCTTGTCTTCCGGACTCTCAGCCTGGTCGGCAAGACCTTTGAGCACTGCAACGGTCTGTGCCTTCCTGGCTTGCTCACGCTGTTCGGTCTGGAACTTGCGTAGAGGCTTGGACAGGGCTCCAGGCGTGCCAAGGAAGGTTTCAATAGGCATAGCCGCCTTCTCCACGTTGCTCTGGTTGCCAGCCTTGTTGGCAGCAAGCGTGTTCAACACGTCCTTTGCGTAGGACGCGGTCTCGGTCAGCCTCGGGTAAGCCAAGGACATGTAGTCGCCGAACCCGGCACCGGAATTACGCACGGCCAAGATATTGCTTATGTTGTCTTCCATCCCGGCCGCAATCTTTTCAGCCTGTGTGAAGTTGTCTGGGAACTTGCGTACAAGAGTGGTCTTTCCATCCTTAGTGACAAACTTTTTACGCTGGTCTACAAAGTCTTGGGTGTCTTTGTATAGCTTACGTAACTCATCGGCCTTCAGCAACTTCTTTCTCTGGTCGATAGTCAATTTCCCGGCATTATCTGCAGCACTACGTGCAAGCTTGTTAGCCCTCTCGTAGTAATCAGCCATCGTGGACTCAAGCACGTTACGGAAGTCAGGCTCCTCACCCAATTCCTTGGACATGCTGTAGTAATCGACAGCCGCCTCGTAAGACTTGCGAAGCTCTGGGTCATTACCAAGGTTCTTGTCAAGCTGTTCGAGCATGCCGTCCAACAGCTTCTTGTTTCCTTGGTTTTCCGCCGCCTCAATCAGGTCATGCGTGCTTGCCAGCCGGTCAATAGCTCCGACCTCTTCAGCGTTGTTTGCCAGTAAGCCAGCTTCCCTCTTGAGATCTGCCAGTACGTCACCTTCAGTTATGTTCGCTTCAGCACGGCGCAGTTCATTAGCCACGGCTTTCCAGTTCTCGGAAGGGCTCCATCTGCCTTTAGCATTCAAGTCCTTGACAACATCAAGAATGTCAGCCTCCGCTCCGGCTCCTCCCCGAAAGAACTTGTTTCCAGCACTCTTAAGAGCCTTGTTCATGGCTTCGGGTGCGACAAAGTTGACAAGCGTACCAACACCTGCGTCAACCGGGTTGAAGTTGGCACGGTCGGCAATGTCGTCAGGATTCTCTGTGGTGTATGCAATATCGTCAAGGACTTCAGAGGCGAGAGGAATGGCAGAAGCTGCAACAGCCTTGCCAGCCCAGGTAGCCGCACTTAACGGCAACGCCATGGCTAAGGACTCGGCCGCATCCAGTGCTATGTCCTTGCCTTCTATCTTCTTCCCTTCCAGAGCCTTCTGCTTCGTACGTGGCATAAGCAAGCCGCCTACGGCAGAGGCGAGCCAGTCCGTCACGCCCTGCCCCTCGGCTTTGCCCTCGATAATGTCACGGCGGTTCTTCTCTGCCTCGGCAGCGGAGCGAGCCTTGAGCTGTTCGTTCACACGCTTCTTGACCTCATCCCAAGCACCGGCACCGAGCTTGCCCTCGATGGCATCTTTCCAGAAAGCCCTGGTCTTCTTGTCTGCCGTCCAATAGGCGTCATAGAACTGGTCACCCGGCGTGATGGTCTTCTTGCCGTCGACCGACTTCTTGTTTTCCCAAGTGTCGATAATGTTGGCTGCGTTCTCTAGACCGAACTTATCGCCAGTCTTGGTGTTTCGTTCACGACGAGCCTTCATACGGTGCAAGTCATCGTAGCGTGCCTTGCTCCATAGGTCGGAGTCACGGCTGAGCACGGACAACGCACTGTCAATACGCTCGTCATCAGAACCCAGCAACGTGAAGTCGATACCGCTCAACGCCAATACATCCTTGGCTTTGTCGTCCAGCTTCTTGCCAAAATCTGTCCATTTCTTAGCCATATTTTCTCCCTAGAGCCCGAGCTTGGAGTCACGTTCCTTGTCCGCCTTTGCCTTGTCGTCCTTGTCCTTTCCGATGGTCTTGAACCGGTCGAACAGCTTCTTCCACGCGTCAAGACCGCCCATGCGTGACGTGGCTCCGGCGTCGATAAGTTCCTTCATCTTTGCCTCGAACAAAGGAATGGACACGGACATAGCCTTTGCCCGCTGGTCCTTGTTCATTCCGGCAAGGTACATGAGGTCGTTGTTGATGCTGTTCTCGAGAGCGTCCATTTTGGACTGGGCATCCTTCTTCAGAGCCCTTGCTTTCTCTTCCTTCTGCAAGTCCTGCTGGACAGAGGTGATAAGCATGGACTGCAATGCACCCGGCTGTCCGCCCATTGCCATCATCGCAGCAATCTGCATTCGTGGGTCGCTCTGTAGGCGAGCCTTGCGTTCGGCTATGCTGTCCTGCAACTGCTTGATACGGGCGAAGTCTTGTTCACGCTCGGCATCCTGTGCCGCATTTGCAAACTGGTTTGCAACAACCTCACGGTAGATGCCCGGCTCGCCAAGCTGGTTTCCCAACTCCATACGCTTGAGCGTCCGAGCTGCGTTGTCCTGTGCTTGACGGAGGTGAGCAATCTCTTCCATTCGGCGCACATTGTCACCGAAGTCCTCACTGATTTCCTTGTCCTTATACGGCATGAAGTTCCAGTTCATTTCTGTTACCATGTCAAACTCCTAGAATAGTCTGTGTGTAACGGACCATCCGCCGTTACGGTTAAGTTCCTTCTCGATGTCCGGAGCCGTCACAAGCTTCTGTGCCTCGCGTGAAGCCTCGTAACGGTTCGGGCCGCCACGGTAGGTATACCATTTCCCAGCGTTGCCGAACTGGATACTTATGGTGTTGTCCGGGTTTATACGGATTCCACGCATCATGTTCGACGTCGGTCTGGTGGCACGGCGTGGTGCGAGGTCGTCCCAGAACTGGGGCAACGCCCTTTCCTCTTCTGCACCCTTTGCAATCGCCCACTGCATCTGCAACGGATTCATGCCGGGACGCAGATACTTTGTCAGTGCAGCGTTGTGCTCTTCGAGCGACTGCTGTCTGGCAGCCTCCGCGTCCTCTCCGAACACGGTATTGAACGCCGTAGAGCCGGGAAGGTAGTTCACCGGGTATACGAACGTCCCCTCGGAGGGATAATCCGAGGGAAGGTCAAGAATCTGTGAAGCAAGGATAGCCATACCTGATAAATTATCTCAAGTTGAGAAGTTGCGGATTCAATCCAATCATTACCTTGGATGCATCACCCGGAGTGCTGTACTTTTCAAGAAGCTTCTGCAATTCCTGCTGTTCAGGGTCGTTGCTGAAGAACTGCTCGTACATCCTCTTCATGAACTCGTCCTGCTGACGCTGGCGAGCCATCTCCTGTTCCTTCGCAGCCTTGGTGAGTTCGAACTGCTGTTGCTGTAGGGCGAAGTTGCGGTCGGACTGTGCCTTCTGCTGTGCGAAGTTCCGTTCCCAGTTCTCCTGGGCAAGGTCACGGATTGCCTGGTCCCGTTCCCACTTGCGCTTGCCGCCAATCATCTGTCCGATGCCCTGGCCGAGCTGTTGCAAACCCTGAGCCATGTCGTCCGACTCCGCGTTGGGCGAGCCGACAGTAGGCATGTTCCATCTCCAATTCACGTTCAAAGCCATGTCTTCCTCCTAGCCGAACAGACCGCCGAACACGGAGCCGATTGCCCCGGCGAGACCGCCGAGACCGCTCTTCTCCTGCATGGCGAGGTTCGTCTTCGCCTGTGTGAGGTCTGCCTTTGTCTGCAAGTCAGCGTTGTTCTGGCTTGCCAAGTTGCTGTAATAATCGCCGTAAGCATTGGCGAGCTGGTTGCGGTCGTTTCCGAACAAACTTGCGAGATTGCCAAGGTTGCCGATGTAGTTCTGCTTGTTCATCTGACCGGCTTGCCACTCGCTGAGCTGTTGCTGGCGGTCTTGCATCATCTTGTCGTAAGCCTTGGACCACTCTTCGGAAGCCAGTGCTTGCTGTTTCGCGGCCAAATTGTTCATGAAGTCGCTCGAGAATCTGGAACCACCGGCCGCAGCTTGCTGTTGCAAGGCACCCATTGCCTGGTTGGCTCGCTGGTTGGCGAACTTGTCATAAAATTTGTTAATATCCTGTTGATAAGTGAAGTCCTCTGGTGCTTCATTACCAATCGCTGCCTGATAGTTTGCCAGAGCGTCATTGTACTGTGCGGCGTTGTTGCCGTACATGTTCTGCATCTGGCTCATGTAGCTGTTGTACAAGCCACGGTTCTGAGCACCGACGCCCTGTGCCTCCTGAAGAAGGCTGTCCAAGTTGGCGATGCCCTGCTGGACTTGCTTCTTATTGGAAAGGCCGAGCGAGTCAGCCAAGTAGCCGACAGCACCGGCACCGGCGTCGCCTAGACCGAACGGATTGGCAGCGAACTCGCCCATGCTGCCCAGTGCGTCCGAATAAGCCCTGTCATAAATTGCCATTATCTATCTCCTTGCCCATACTGGGTAATACGGACAAAGCATGCCTGTCCGCTAATAACTAAGCTAGCCTGGTTTGGCTTTACCAACTGCGTGTCGTGTCCGCCGTCCCATACAAGCTCTGCAAATGTCTGACCCCACGGCTTCAGCGGAAGCATCTCCGTGCCGGGCTGGCAGACCTTTTCCATGACCGTAAACAGCGGACACGAAACCACGTGCCAGCCGTTGCTCTTGTATTCAGTCCAGGACCCGGCAAGCACCTGTCTCACCATGTCCAACGGACTTGATAGTTCAATCTTTCCACCACGGAACATGCCACCTCCTACATCATGTAGCCGGTCTTGGCGGCACGGACATCGCAGTCCGTCAGAACGAAGTCCATCGGCTCCGAGAACGTTATACGCACGACCGCAAGACGGTTCATGCCGAGGGCATGCCATCTGACACGGTGGGAATATTCACCAGTCAAGCCAAACGATGCCGAGCGTGTGTTGCCGAAGGTGTTGCCACCGTCCTTGCTGACTTCGAGCAGAACTTCCGGACGTTGCTTGTAGTCCGGGCAACAGCCCACGTTGCATTCAAGTGCAAGCTCTTCCAGCACGAACGGACGGTTGTCCGAAGTGAACACGGCTCCCTGCCGGTGTCTGATTACCGGATACTCAACCTCGTCCTTCCACTGCTCGACCCATCCGTCGAAGTGGCAGAACAGTCCGTCGTTGGTGAATGCGTAGAACTTCTCTCTCCAGAATGCCACGCCACCGACACGCCACTGCCTTTCCAGTGCGGTGTTGTGGTCACGGCTGGTACGCTGGTGCCATTCCTTTGTACTCAAGTCGTAGCACCAGGTCTCGCCGATGGCATTTGCTTGCAGAACCACGAACATGTGGTGCGATGTCGAATAAGGGAACATGTAGGCTGTGTCGGTAACTTCCGACTCCAGCTTTTCGTCCAGCCACTGGTCGCTGATGACCTCGAAGTTTGTTCCTGTCACAGCCATGACGCACTTGCCACGCTGTTGCCCAGACGAAACGAAGAACACGGTGTTTCCCACCTTGCACAAGCTGTTCGGAGATTCAAGACCGAACGAGCTCTGTGCGGAGAAGTAGAGGCGAGACCATGTGGAATACTCGGCACCCTGGTATGACATTACCTCGACCGACTTAGGACCGAACACGTACAGGTACGAACCGACACTGATGATGCCGTTCACGCAGTCAGAGCTGGACTCGCCGTTGAAGAACTTCTGGACGTGATAGTCGTCGTAAAATGCCCACTCGAAGGAATCGACGGTCTTCATCTTAACTGTGATGCCGTCTTCCTCGTACTGGACCTGTCCGTCGACGATGTCGAACACCTCCCTGGTGTCGGAGTTGAGCGGATACGGAATGGAATAGTAGCAGTAGCCGGAGTCCTGGTCATTGATTACCACGGAGCCGGAAATGACAGCCACATGGCTCGGACGGACAAGATGGTCGTCCCCTTCCACTGCGACTGGGAGCTGGACACGGCGGTAAGTGCCGGTAGCCAGCTCGTAGCTGTGTAGGTTGTAGCCGTCAGCACAAAGTAAGATGGCTCGTTCACCACCGGTCTCGGCAAAGCAGACACGCTGTGTGCCCGGAGCCACGTTGAACAGCTTGGTCTTCTCCGTTTCCTTGACCCTGTAGACAACGTTTCCCATACAGACGAACATGTCTTCCGGACTGCGTTCGGATTCAAGGCCACGCGTGGAGACGTACGTGCCACGGCACTTGCCGTTCATCTGGTATATACGGCGGAGACCCGGCACGGACTCGAGGAAGAGCACGCCTCCGTTCTCGGACTTGTACATGTTGACGGAAAGCTCGGAGCCCTGCACGGCAGGGTACTTGCCCTTGGCGGACTTGCCCACCAGTAGGTTGATTACTTTGGACGTAGCCATCGGACCTCCTTACTCGATGACAAGGCCGTTGCCAGCAAGACCGTCGTAGTAAGCCTTGTCCCAGCTGGAAGCACAGCGAGTGCCGTTTTCCATCATTCGGTTGTTCAAGGTGTTGCGGTCGATCATGGCAAGGGCTGCATTCTTTTCGTCACGGATTTCCGGAAGGTAGTCGGACAGCTTGTAGTGCTGGCAAATCTTCTCGGCAAGCGAATAAAGTATCGCGTCGTGATAGAGCGGAGATACCGGTATTGCATCGACCAGCTGGAGCTGAGGAATCCTACGGTTTAGGAATACCTTGATGTCTGCACGACCAGTTCCGTTGAGCGTAATCTTGCCGACCAGACGGTTGTTTGGCGTGTGGTCATGCGGTGTAGTTTCCGTGAATACCTGATAGCAGAAGTGGGTAGGCAAGGTCATGGAAGTGACTGCCGCCATGTCTTGCGGATTCGAACCGTACAGCTCGAGCCAGCGGATGCCGACCCTACGGCTTACACCGACCACGGCTTCAGGCGGTTCCATGTTGACTACCGTCACGCCATCTGGGATAACTTCGTCTGGTTCCAGAACTTTGAACTGGATTTCGCCGGACGCGTTGACCGAGACCGTGTCGAGGCAGGAGCTGAAGTAGTTGTCGTTGTTGAGCCGTGCAATGACACGGTTGAGCAAGCTGAGGCAGACTGCGGCGTTGGTGCCATCAAGAGCCTCGCCAGAACCGCACAGCGAGCATTCCTCAGCGGCTTCCTGGATTATACTGTTTACGTAAAGCATTCAAAACTCCGGATTCTGAATTATTTTCTAGATTTCTTACATCAATAACTAAGCGAGGCTAGCATGATTGCATCCGTATACAGTACCCTCAGCGGTAGACTTGCAGGGAAACACCCTACTCTGGGCGTCTTGGTCTCGGAAGACGGGATGGTATATGCTTTAAAGAAAGGAAGAAACCGGATAAATCCATCCTTTGAATGGAAGCGTGGGCATCATGACACGAAGGGGTACCGTTACATCTCTATTAGAAAGAAAAACTATTGGATTCATAGACTTGTAGCAGAGACATTTATTCCAAATCCAGACAACAAGCCTACCGTCGACCACTACCCCGACCGTAACCCCGACAACTGTTCTAGATTCAACCTAAGATGGGCTGACCAGTCTGAACAATGCAGAAATACCAAAACCTATGACAAAGCGATAGACTTAGGTGTGAGGAAACATGATGACCCTAAAGAATGGGATCGAAGGTACCAGCGATATGCCAGAGCACATAAGCTTGTGAAGCCGTTGTCTAAAGAACAATATAAAAGAAAGAAAGAACGAATAAAAGAAAGGTACAACAGCGACCCAGTATTTAGGCAAAAGGTAATCGAAAAAGCAAGGGCATATAGGGCAAAGAAGAAGGCTGAGCGAAATGCCCAGCCCTCTTAGGTTACGTTATGCAGATTACTTTGTTCTACACCTCAATGAAGGTGACCACAGAGCGACGCGGTTCCCACATCGTAGCAAGGAACGGAGCGTCGATACGGGTGAGCTGAACACCCTGGTATCCGTTGCCGAACTGCATGCACTTAAGGGTAATCGGGCCGTCCACACCAACCTGTTCCTGACGGCTAGACGGGAGGTCGCTGAAGCTGTAGGAGTCGAACACGAGAGCATCTTCGATTCTGCATTGGCCGACAAGGTAATTCTTGTTAGCAGCCATGCCAGGAATGAAGTCGCAAGAAACCGTAGTCGTGCTGGAACCAGAGTCGAACAGTTTCGGATTGACCCACACATTTGGAGTACCTTCGGAGAAGCCCTTAGCAGTTACGCGGAGGTCTTCAATACCGAGAGATTCCGTGAGCACGCCCTTGGACGTACCGGTAATCTTCTTGTGAACGATGACAACGAGCGGCTGGTCGGTTTCCATGCCGGATTCGTCGAGAAGGTAAACACCCGGAACAACATAAGCTGCACCTTCCTCAATGGTCTTGGAACCAGAAGAAGCGGTGAGGGCACCAACAGTGTAACCAACGATAGTCGTACCGTCCTTCACCGGAGTAAAGGTAAGGGTCGGATGGTCGTCAGCAGTAGAGGTGAGCTTGACAGTCGGGAGCAAAGCCTGTTCCACGCAGGATGCACCGGCGTATTCGCCCAAGTACTTGTTGCGATAGATGTCCGTCTGGATTGCGTCCGGAAGGAACTTTGCAAGACCAGTAGAGGCAATCTTCGCATAGACCGACGGAGACTGGAAGTCAACCTTACGGCCAGTCACAGAGAGTTCGTCAAGCTTGGTAGCAGCCTGAGAAAGGAAGTCGAAAGATGCACCGTCGAGGGAGACAGAAGTCTTTGCAACAGCAATGGCCTGCATACCGCGAAGGATGTTGTGGTCGATGACGTCCTTTTCAATCGTACGAGCAAGCTTGAGAGCACGCGGCTTCAAGACTTCCTTGGCGAAGGACTCGATGTCGTTGAAATCTTCCCACACGTCAGTTTCGACGGAGGTATTTTTGTTCTGCATGTAGGCATTGAGCTCTACTTCATGGATTGCATCCGGGTTGGCGACGATACCGTCAGCAACAGTGCCAGCGTCAGTAAGATAGACGTGAACTTCTGCACCGTATTTCTTGCCCTTGAGTTCGGACTGCGGGTACTTCTGTTCGCTAGCGCGGACATACGGCATGTTATCTCGAACAGCTGTAGCAAGCATGTCGAGTTTCTTCTTATGAACAAACGAATTAGCCATGGTAAAAATCTCCTGTAAAGTTGTATGGCTTTGTCTGGAATGGGCAAATTGACGGATTCGTCCTAGCCGTCCAGCCCAGACTGGAGATTACATGGGAGTTTGTCGGAAATCACGGTGTCCGGAAACCAAATACGCGGCTCTCTAGATCCCCTCTGTGAATAACTAAGCAAAAGAAAATGGCGGACTGCACGTCCGCCAAACTTTTTTAATAACCCATGAGTTTTCGCATGTAATCCCTTCGGCTCTTGGGGTCAGCCATCGGGTCGCCCATGGTACCGCCCTGCCCCTGAACACCCGGTCTTCCGAGTTTGGGCTTCGCTACAGCCACGCTGGGCGTCGGGTCGACAGCCGGGGCGGACTTGGCAAAAATGATTTCCCTTTCGATAGCCTTGAGTTCGGAGTACTGGTCGAGCGGAGAGATGCCTCGCACCGGGAAAATTCGCTTGAAGGTCTCGGCATCGTTGAGCACTTTCTGAAAAACCAGAGGACCCTTCGGACTGCCGAGCAGATACTCTGTGGCAATCGGGCAAGCGTCCAAAAGAGTCCCAAGACCCTTGCTGTTGGCGTGCTGAATACGCTTGAGAAACTCAATCTTCTCGTCGCCTTCGAAACACTCGTCGATATTGGCGAGGAAACGAGTCTGACGTTCGCGAATATCGGCTTGTTCCTTCTCCTCTGCCGCCTTGCGTTCGGCTTCCTTTGCGTCGGCTTCAGCCTTGGCTTTCGCCTTCTCGGCATCGACCTCGGCAATCTGCTGACGAGTGAGGTAAGCCACGTAGTCTTCATCGTGTTCAAAATCGCCACGGTTCTTCACGACCGGCTTGGGCTGAGCAACCTTCTTGAGTTCCTCCAGTTCCTTCTTGAGCTCATCGTACTTGGCATCCTTCTCGGCAAGGGCTTCCTCGTACTTCTTGGACTGCTTCTCGAGACGCTTGCGGATGATGGAGTTGGTGTTGTCGATTTCGTCCATGACAGCATCCTTGGTCGGTTCTGGCTCTGGAGCCTTTTCCGGTTCTGGAGCTGGCTGGTCTTGCTCGACCGGCTTCTCCGGTTCCGGCTGGTCTTGCGATACCGGCTCGGTCTCTTCTGTCTGGACTTCCGATACCGTCTCTTCGGAAACCGGTTCGGTCTGTGCTGTAGACTCGGCGTTCTTTGCTTCGTCGATAAGTTGTTCAAAGGTTTTTCTAGCCATCTATCTTTTCCTTTCTGCTGAATAGCTTAATCTGTTCGTAGATGTCCACGTGGCTCGTGCCGTCTATGTCGCATGCGGACTCCGGCGGTTCCACGTCGCATGTAGGTGAAACTATATCATTGTGCCGTCTAGTGTCGCGAAGCATCCAGCGTATGCGATTCTGGGCAGACTTTACGAGGCAGTTGACGAACTTCCTCGGGTCCACGGTATTCGCTTTCCGCGACACTTCGATTACGTAGGTCAGCACTTCCGACTCCATCTCGTCCGGGGCGTCGTGGAGACGCTGTCCTGAGCGGATGAAGCACGTTATGGCGAACTTTGTCGTGGACATGAGCAGTTCGCCCAGCTCGTTGTCGGACTTGCCGTCAAGCTCGTCCTTACGGCGGAGATTCTCGAGCATTGTAAATAGCTCCGCCTGTTCATAGGGGTTCCGTGAGGCGGTGTACATTACTCATCCTCCATTATGGACTCAAGGTCTTGCCTGTAGCCTTCGTCCTCTGTGTAATTCATTGCCATCTGTCTCGGGTCTTTCTTGACGAAGCCGATGCAAGCAAGGGCGGCGGCGTCACCAATATCCGTAGAGCACCCGAGAACCATACGCAAGTCGTCCTTCGGCGTAACGAGCAAACGACCCTGCGGATTCTTGAGCCAGCTTATGGCACACAGCTGGCGTTTCAGCTCTGCCGTGAGGTCGTCGAAGCCTTCGACGCATAGTCCGTGGTCACGGATGCAGTCGGCAAGGTTTCCGAACATCTCGGCTCGCTTGTTAGCAAAAACATCGTTTCTTTCCGCAGCCGAGCCGAACATAATCTGCTGGCACGGAATGTTGAACTTGACACGGTCTATCACAAGATCGCTAAAGGCGGCGTCGGCGTAGATCTGGTCAATCTTGTACTGTCTGTGGAGCTCAAAAATACGCATGGCGGTATGGTCGGCATCCCACTTCGGATTTTTCGCCATGTACAAAGTCTCCGTGCCACGACGGAGGAACAGTGCCGTGGAGTCTCGGTCTACGCCATTTGCACAGTCCAGACCGAGCACGCACAGCTTGTCGTCTGATAGTCTTGGGGTCGGCTGGAAGTCCTTCAGCTTCAAGATGGCGGAGCTTGCTCCCTCATCCAGCACGACTGCATTCAGTTCCTGATCACGCATAGCCTTGTCTGGGATGGCTTCCTCGATGAGCTTGATACTCTCTGCGGAAAGGAACGTGTTGTCATAGGTGGAAGCGGTAATCATCTGCCAGCCAAGCTTGGCGGCGTCCTGGAAACGGACGTTCCAGATACTGCCTTTACGCGGTGTCGTACAACCAAATATCCTTGGTCTCTGGACACCGGGTCCTCTCAAACATGGTGACAAGGTAACAAAAAGGTCAGCAGGGGCAAGTGCCACCTCATCAGCCAGGATGGCACTGCACTCGGTAAGACCACGGGCCGCGTCGACACTGTCGTAGCTGACGCCGTATGCAATGTACTGGTCGTCGCATATTGCACGGACAGGGTTTTCCTTGAACTTTATACGGTCATCCAGCTTCCAGTCACGGACACGGTTCTTGATTTCGCGGAACAGAACGTCCTTGAGAGAGTCGTACCGCTGAGCACAGCAGATAACGTTCTTGTGCTCGAGTAGGTACAGCACGGCGATGATGGACATGGCGAAGGACTTGCCGGAGCCACGCCCGCACGTACAGATGACCGTGCTAGCCTCCGACTGCAAGAACTTCTTCTGCCAAGGAAGAAGCTTTACCTCAATTTCCTTGTTCAGCTCCGCCTGTTCCAGCATCGGTCTTAACCTCCGTTGCATCGGTAAACTTTATCGACAACGGCTGTGCAGGGTCACCGCCACTGCTCACGTTAACTTGTACGCCCGGAGCACCGACCTGGTCCCGGAAGGTTGCACCGACAATCTTAAGGACGGTCTCAAGCAACTGAGCCTTGTCCGGGTCGCGTGTCCTTATCGCTTCACGCAATAGATCCTCCAAACCAGCGTCGACGGCGGCATTAAGCAAGTTTATCTGAAGTGCAGTCTTGATAGCACGAGCACGTACCATGCGTTCGTGCCAGTCCTCTTTCGTGAGCCCAAGGACATCCGCATACTTGACCAGATTCCTTGTACGGTTGGGATTGTTGTTTGAACGGCAGTCCGCTTGCTTAGGAGCCAGCGGGTCCTTGTTCTTCACTCGTGTTATTGGATCCTTCTTGCCAGCCATTACTTGTCGTCCTCTCCAGACCAGTTGATAAGCGTAATCTTGAGCTGTGCGACAGCGGCTACTATTGCACACACAGCCATCAGAAGCTCGCAGATATATCGGTTTACACTATTTCTGTCCATTACTTCTTGCCCTCGATAGCCATGCGAATGCGGTAGAGCTCACACAGCATAGCACGCTGTGGACTGGTGAGCGAGCCCACGCACCAGGGATATTCCGTGTTGATGTAGTCGTTAGCCTTGTCGACCTCGGTTTCTGGCCTTGCGATGCTCTCTGCGACAGCCTTCGGCATCTCCGCCCTGGGTTCTTCCTTTGTCACGCTAGGGTCTTCGAAGGCGGACTGCTGGAATTTTTTGTTTGACTTTGCCATAACGTCTCCTAAATTTCTGCGAAATCTTTAAGTTGTTCAGCTCGGTATTTGAGCTTGTTCTGTCTTAGTTTATCTTCCTCGGACTTAACTCTTCGTGCGAACATGCACGAAGCACACGTGCACGTCCCTTCCTTGACGTCGGTAACGCACGGGGCGACCTTGTAGCAGAAGGAACAAGCGAGGCGGGGCAGATTATGTAACATAGGAGGAGAAAAACCATATATCCGCTCCACCTCGCTGTAAACTCTAGACGCTATCTCGTCATGCTCTTTTTCGGTAATGTTTAAGTCCATGACATCAAACTAGTTCATTTCACGAAATGTCTGTGCCTAACCAATAACCTTTACTTCGACGTTCTTAAATAACGATTTGGATTCGAGGTCATCAAGGTCAAAATCGGCTGAAAATTCCAGCGTTATAGGCAGTCGCTTGAACATCTCTGCCTTTTCTGAGACTTTTGGCGCAAATTCAGCAGCAAGCGTATTGGTTAGGCTTGCATACAGAATGGGTCGAATCTTCTCATTCATACCTGAGTAACGCAGTAACGTGTTGTACTCGTCCTTGAGCATATTACGAGCGGCCCTTGTTGCCGTAGGTTTGGCAACTGCCGTGTCAAAATCGACCCCTTCTGCAAGGAATAGTTTAGTGGTTTGCATGGTTACTTTCATACTCTAATCCCTATTTAAGTTTATCCACACCATGAAACTAGTTCATTTCACAGAATAACTATGCATTCGGTAACAACAACAAAAAAAAGACACCCAGCATACACTGGGTGCTTGGAGCGAAATGTCAGGGAAATTACTTTCCGAGCTTGACTTTTATGGACTTTGCGAGCAAGCCTACCTTGCCGTCCTTGCCGATGATCTGACTGCAAACCGCCTCAGCGTCTACGGCGTTGACAGCCTTGCACAAGTCCTTGAGCAGACGCGTCATAGACTTGCACACGATGTGCGGCACTTGGAGCTTGTAGGTGTACACGCGCTTTTTCTTGTCTCCGACCTTGCTCTTGAAGTCAGAAACGATTTTATAGAGTAGAGTTTCATACGTATTGTTCATTGCTAATCCTCAACTAGAAGTTAGTGTTGCTTAGTGTTTGAAACATAGAAAAAAGAAATTCTGGGTTCAAACTTCTCGCATGTAACCGGAAGCATAGCCATTGATTCTTATAAAAACCTTACTTATCACTTATTTTCTGCTGTTTTTTACGTTGTTTGTACAAAACTTGTCTGTAATTTTATGTTGTGTGCCACTATATCTTGTGGTCGACATGCTTTTTAGTACCCTAAAGCACAATATCTTGTTGTTGCGCCAAGACGAAAACCACAACTGGTTGTACCATATATTGCGGTTTTTCGCCTAAAAACCACAACATCTTGTGGGCTGAAGTGCGAAAATCCGTGCTTTTTATTGACTCCAAGGGAATATAGATTTTCTTTTTTAGAGCTTCTCTCCCTCTCCATTTGGAGAGAGAGTGCTTAAGTTGAGTTGACACAACGACTAAAAGAGCTATATTTTAGGTGCTGTAGTACAGTATACAGCATACAGTAATACAGCAATACAGCAATACGGAAATACCGGCGACAGCTTCCGTATTCTTGTTTAACGGTCGCTAATATAGGAAAATTCGTTATGGTAAACGACAAGTTTTCAGACTGGCTCACGAAGCAGGGCATCCATCCCGGACTTACAAAGTCCGGTGAGCGTTCATTCTTTACTGGGGACGGCAAGCGTATCCCCATCGACAAGATTCAGTCGAAGTGGACTGAAAGGGAAAAGGAGGTAGACGGGTGGGAGTACGTCAAGGCGTCGGACATCCAGACCATCCTGGACAGTTTCGAGCCTCCAGAGGAGGAAACGGAGGAGGAGGAAGACCAGCGCATTCCGGTCAAGAACTGGATTGTGGGGCAGCTCGATGAAGCCCAGGCCGTGGACGAAGACTACAAGACCGGCTTCTGGTTCTCCGACGACTTCCGCGAAGTCCGGCACAAGTACAACGGCATCACGCGTGCGGCGACGTACGACGACGTCTACAACTGGCTGGTTGAACGCAACTTCGACCAGGGTGCAGGATACGAGAAGGGTGTGCTCAAGGCGGCACTCTGCAACTTGGTCAACGAAATCCAGAGCGGTACGGCTGCGGAAATCCTCAAGGATATACACTACCGTCCAGAATGCGAGGAAATCCTTGACAGGTTCCTCGTGTTCTTCCGCCAGGAGTTCGGAATCAGCCAAGACCAGGAAATCGTCAATACGGTAATGAAGCACTGGATGTGGATGGCGAAGCGTCGCCTTACCAACCGCGATGTCGTCGACCACATCTTCATCAACCTCTTCGGCGGTACGGGTCTCGGAAAGTCTCTCGCCGAGAGGAAGCTCGCCTCCGTGTTCCGTAACTTCGTAGTACCGCAGATGACGTTCGGACACCTCCTCGACGGTACCCGCGAAATCAAGAAGCTGACCGACAACTACATCCTCCTCTTCGAGGAGCTCGCCATCAATACGGTGGACGAAAAGGGCGTGTCCCTCCGCAAGGACGACCTCAACACCATCAAGGCTACGCTTACCGGCGACGGCACACAGGCACGCATCATGGGCGGTCAGCAGCAGATGTCGGCGAAGTACTCCTTCGTGTGCATCGGCTCCGCAAACGACCACCTCTACGACACTCCTCTGTTCGACCCTACGACGATGCGTCGCTACTTCGAGCTTGAGTGTACAAGAAAGTCCAGAAATGAGAAGGACTACGCCGAGTTCGACAAGTGGATGGAAAGCGTAAAGGACATCTGGGCCGGCGTGGACGAGTCCAGGGAGAAGGGCTACCTCAAGTCCGACAAGGAAGTTTATGAACGCATCTCCGCCATCCAGGCTTCCTACTATCCCACGAACTCCACGACGAAGAACTGGATCGATGCACGCGTGGAAGGGTTCGGTGCCACTGACAAGGCACGCCGTATCGGCGAACAGGCCTACCGCCTCTACAACAAGTGGTGTCGCGATACCGGGCGTATGCCGAAGTCCATGCCTAACTGGATGGAGGACATCCGCCACGTCGCTCCGGAGCTTCTTGACGTGGACGGCATCGTCAACGTGAAGATGAAGCCGTCGACCCTGCACTAGGTTGACATTAGAACGGGCAGTTGCTATAATTCGTGACATAGGCAACTGCCCGTGTCTATGAGTTGTGTCTTTCATTATTGGTTCTTTCCTAACGGCGGCACTCGGGCGGGCAGGCTCGGGTGCCGTTCATTATGCACCAAGGGGTGTCAAGATGGTCTTGATTGACTTTGAATACAACCGGAGCAGCGACCCTGACATGGGTCTTGTCTGTTGCTGTCTCCAGAAGGTCGGCCTTCCGACAGAGCGGTATTGGCTCTGGATGGAGGACTTCGGTACTGGCGCACATACTGAGGACTGGTTCAGCCTCCGCAAACGCCTTACGGAACTCTACTACGAGGACGAGACGTTTGTCGGCTACTGCATTCAGCTTGCGGAATGCCGTTGCTTTGTCGCGATGGGGCTGGACCCGCGTGACTTCAAATGGCGCGACCTGTTCTCCGAATACCGCTGGCTCTCAAATGCCGATGACCGGTGGCAGTACGGCCAGTTCACTAAGACGTACAAGTCGGGCCCGGTCCCGGTATACAGGTTCAAGCCCTCAGTCCGTAAGAGGAAGAGAATGACCGCCGATGAGGAGGCACTCGTGGCAGAGACCCAGGCGGCGGAGATTGCGGACGAGGAAGCACAGAGGGGAATCCGCTGTACGGTAGATGAATGCGACCAGTCCCTCCTCTCCATCGAGTACCACTACGAGCTTATCGACGAGGCGGAAGTAGAGGCGGACGCCAAGGTGAAGGCGGAGACACGAGCCAAGATTCTGAAGGGGTTCCGTCTGGACCTCTGCAAGGACGAGATCCTTGACTACTGCTCCAGCGACATCCACCTACTCGGCGAACTTGCTGACTGCATCGCGGAGGATATCCGTACGGTAATGGCGGAACCGCACCTGTTCCTTATCCGTGGGGAGATAAAGGAAGTATGCCCTGACGAACTCCACAGTCCGGAGGAGTACATGCTCAGCATAGGCCACTGGTGCGCCCAGAATGCACGCTATGCGATGCGTGGAGTCCCCCTGGACAGGGAACGTCTCGACGCATTGCTGGCTGCGGCTCCGTACCTCATCGCGGAGGAGCAGACGAAGTGGAACTCCGAGCATCCCGACTTGCCGCTGTACCGCATCGGCCCGTCGGCGAAGGACCTTGCCAAGGCGAAGCTACTGCGTACAAAGTCGCCATACCGCAAGATGGACATCACGTTCGATTCCGACCTCTTCGCACAGTTTGCACATGCGATGGAGTTGCGTGGAGGGTTCGAGTGGAAGCGTACGGCTACCGGCGGATATGCCGGGGACGACGAATACATGAAGGAGATTTCGAGCAAGTCCAGCGACGACCCGGTATACCAGTACCGCAAGCACAAGGAGAAAATTTCCGCAGCGAAGGCGCTGTCAAGGGACAAGTCTGGCAAGGTGACGCTGATGCAGTTCATCGGCTCCGACTTCGTACAGCGTCCGGACTTCAACCCCTTCGGAACTAAGACGGGACGTAACGCGCCAAAGGCGAAGAGCTACCTATTCCTCCAGCCTAAGTACTTGCGTGCCGTCGTCAACCCGAAGGACGATGAAGGCGAGCTGACAGATATTGACATCCATGCGGAAGAGATTGGTGTCGCCGCCTCCGAGTTTAACGACGATGTCAAGCGTGCCGGCTACCTTACGCCATGCTTCTACATGTTCTACGCACAGAAAGCTGGTGCCTACCCTGCGGACAAGCCAATCCTTACCGAGCAGGAACGCGATACCCTTCCGTGGTGGAAGGCGGAAGGATGGGGCAATATCCGCAAGCAGTACAAGGGCGGATGTCTCGGCATGCAGTTCGGCATGGGCGGTGCAAAGCTCCGTCAGCGTGTCCTCCTGTCGCTCGACAAGGACAAGCGTGGCGATATAGACGAAGGCTGGGGAGACCGATTTGTCGAAACGTACCACGCCACGTTCAAGGACGAATACCGCGTAGTCACCGGGCTTCGCGAGGCGTACTCCGAACAGCACATGGGGTTGCTCCTTGCAGACGGCTGGAGGTTAGGTCCAGATGAAGACAACATCCTTACGGTCAGCAACTTTCCCATCCAGGGGACCGGTGCCGTAATTCTGCGCCGTGCGTGCCAGCTCTGCGACGAGGCCGGAGTCCGAATCTATGCAACGCTCCACGATGCAATCAGTGTTATGAGCAGTTCGACGGAGAGACAGGTACCATATGACCCATCCGACCCCAAGTCGCCCACTGTAAGCGAATCCGTTGCGAAGGCTAGGGACTGCCTCGTCCGTGCGTGCAAGGATGTACTCGGCGAAGACCTCATCGTGATGGGCATGCCGGAGACCGTACGCAAGGGCGACTTCTGGTTCCACGGCGACAATGCAAAACCGGACTGGAACAGCATCGCGGAAAGACATTTCCAGCAATTTGTCGTACCCTAGTTGACGTTCAAATTGTTACTTGCTATAATTTAATACGTGACGCGGGGAACCCTACCCGGTCACGTCAGTTTACCACAGGGTAAGAAGGAAAAATAGAATATGTCTATTTTCGCTAATGTTGCTTCGAAGCTTGAAGACAAGGCTTCGCTTTATGGCGGCGGAAACGGTGCTTCTGCACAAGCCGGCGCTGGAGAATTCATCTGCACCTTGGTGTCCGCAAAGATTGACGCCAACCGCTCCAAGACCGGAAAGCGTGCATGCCTTACGTACAAGGTTGTGAATGTTATCGAAGGTGACCCCGGCGATACCGGACGTACTCTCAACGAGTACATCTCCGACAAGTCGAGTGACGAAATCCTCCAGAAGAAGGCTGCCATCTTCCTTGCAGAATTGCTGGCCGCCGGTGTTAACAAGGCACAGATTGAGGCAGAAGAGGACGCCACGTACTGGGACTTGATCAATACGCTTGCCGGTCGAGCAGAAAAGTTCCTCTCAAAGGAAGAAAACGCCGGAAAGGTTCGTGCACGCATCAAGCGTGTCGCTACCGATAAGACGACCGAGAACGGCAAGCCGTATTACAACAACTATTTCAACGACGACCGCATTGACGACGTTGACGTAGACGACTCGGCGGAAAAGTCTGGTAAGGCGGAGAAGGCTGAGAAAACCGACGAGGCCCAGTCTCCGTACAAGGGCAAGAAGGAACCGACGCTCAAGGACTAGTTCTACGGCGTCAGCAGGGCGGTCGGTATGGCTGACCGCCCTTTTCTTAAAAACCATGACCTATGGAGGTTTACATGTTGAAAGTTGAAGATATTACTGAAGAAGGTTCGCCGGTAGGTGAAGGTACCCCGTACCTGGTCGGAGCCTACGTGCTCGAATACTCCGGTGCACTCTACCCGTTTGATACGAAGGGTTTACGCAACCCACTCGACCCTATCAATCTCGTACTTTGCTGGCCCCTCCCGGACGAGGAGGGCGAGGAGGATACCGAGTTTGAGTCCGTGCTCGAAACTATGGTCGCCGTGACCCAGTTCCGTAAGAAGGGCTTCCATGTGCTGACCCGGTACAAGTCCGGTGCAGCCAGGACCATCCAGTTGCTGGACGGTTCGGACAGCGTCGTAATCCTTGGGGACTATGCCAAGGACAATAATCTCTTGTTGCCAATCCTCTCGACACAGCTCTCCGATGAATATGACCAGACATCAATCGACCTGTGGAAGGAGCTCGGCTTTAAGACCCCCTCGCAGTACTATACATACAAGGTAGAAAAGACGTACGGCGTTGACGGATGGCATGGCACTTCGTTGCTCGAAGGGGAGAAGAACGTAACCTATTACAACATACTCGGTGGTGGCAAGAAAGTTACGGTGAAGAAGGTCCACGTCGATGCCGAAGAGCAGGAAGTCAGTGACAGCGACGACCGTGACTGGGATTACGGCCATGTGGAACACTTTTCCTACGAGGTCAAGGTTTCGGCATGTACCGACAAGCCTACCTTAAAGACGAAGCCGTTCCATTCTACAACCCCTAAGTATACTTGGGAGGACAAGAAATGACACTCGATGCCATCACCATTTCCACGTTTGCAATGTTCTCACTTCTCTCCGGTTCGGTTGTCTGTACCGAGTCCACCGAGGCGGATGAAGTCAAGAAGCGTTATGACGACATGGTCAAGCTATTGACCGAGTCAGACAACGGATATACGGAAATCCACCTGTCCGGCGAGAATACATATTTCCCCGCCTATGAGGGTAGCAACTGGCCGTGGGCTATGTCCATGGAGGACTACCGGGACTTTGTCCGCAACCGTATCGCTCCGGGGCTCGGCGAGTTCGATGACGACCCGGAAATGCCGGCGCGTACGTTGACCATGCTCCTTGCCAATGAAGCAATCGAGACGAAGTACCGCCTCAGCCGGGTCAAGAAGAAACTCTACAAAGAGTGCTATACCCCATTTTAACAGAAGGAGATCATTGTGAAACAAGTCATTGATTCATTTACCGTCCGTCACAAGGACGGCGGAACCGTCACCATCCCCGGTTACAACCGCTCAAAGGCAATCCAGTGCATGTGCTCCGAGTGCATGGGCTTTGAGGAAGACGTAATGGGCTGTACAGACACGAAATGTCCGTTATTCCCGTTCCGCAAGCGTACACTGTTGAACCGTTCACGCAAGGAGTCACAGCCATGACTAAGTTAGAAGAATATATGTTAGTGTCAGATATCTGCGCCCAGGGAGCCTTGTGGCGTGTAGACCCGTCGGACGGAAGGACTGGAATTGAGTTGGAAGTGCTCGACAGACTGGAAAAGCTCAAGCTGGAACTCGGTATTGCAACACCAACCACGGAGCAACCAGCCAAGCGAGAGACCAGCCAGCAGAGGTTCCAGCGTAACCGCGTCCGTGTGCGCTTTGGTGTACACCAGGTGTGGGTTCCCAAGGAGCATGTCGAACAGCAGCAGAGGACAGACTGCATCGGCAAGTGGAAGTGGGTCGTCAAGGACGAGTACAAGGATTTGTATAAAAAGTACTTGACAGACGATGCCAAATAAGCTATACTTTAATTGTCCGGCGAGGTTCTAATCGGCTGTAAGGGGTTATGGTTGTTTGCGCCTCGCCGGACAAATCAGGATTGGCGATTGCCAAAAGGGTTCCGCTCAGCAATGGGCGGGACCTCTTTTATTGGCTTGACAGACGAATCTTAATAAGCTATACTTAAAGGGCTTAAAGGTGCTTACAGCAATTAAAACGGTTCGACTGATAATCGCGTTGTCGCTGGTTCAAGTCCAGCTGTCGGTGTAGCGACCGATGTAGCTCAGTTGGTAGAGCACGTATACCAAAAAGGCATCTTGACAAAAAGGGTCTCCACAATGTGGAGACCTTTTGTTATTGATAAAGAGAATTTTGAATGTTTCGAAAAATTTACACGAAAATGTGATACAAGGGGTTGACAATGTGAAACGAAAGAGGTATATTTGTACACGTAAAGCAAAACAACCGCCCACAAGGCAAAGGACATAACCCCTATGGCTAACAACGAACTCTCCACTGAAACTATCAAGCTCATCCGCAAGTCCATCCGCGAACGCCTCGCCGACCACGCCTCTGACTACAAGATTCGCAAGGTCATCAAGGCTCACCTTGAAAACCCGTGCGGATGGTCGGCTGGCAACCCCGACGAAAGCCGTGACGAACTCGTACAGCGTTATTACAGCAACATCAGCAACACGTGGGCGACGAACATCTTCTTGGACTTCAAGGACTCCGTTCTTCGTAGCTTCGGAATTTACGCATAAGGAGATAAACCATGAAATTTCACCTAATCGCTGCTTACGTCGGTCTGTTTCTTTTCGTCTGGAACGGGACGACAATGATACTTGATTTTAGCGTACTGCACTTGGCTAGCACTGCAATCGGATTTATGATGGCGGGGCATCATTATACCCATTACAAGGAGCTGAAGGCTTTGAAGCAGTCCAGGGAGGAAACGGCAAGGGTTGTTACCCTTGCGAACGACGCTCTCGCTCCTCTCAATAAGCAAATCCTGCTTGACCTGTTGGACTTACAGTACCAAGTGAGGTACTGGCCCTGCTCAAAGAACACCGTCGTTACTGAAGGGCTTGAATACACGTGGTATGGTCTAAAGAAGAACGATACGTATGTATCGATAGGAGGTAAGACATGAAACGCAAGACAGCCATTGTCCATGCCCGAATCGACGCAGACCTGGAGCAGTTCCTCGAAGTCCTCAAGGAACGCCCCGGTGGCATCAGCCGGTATATAAACGACGTCATCCGTGCTGAAAAAGAACGTACGAACAAATAGAAACTAATTTAGGCAGTATGAACCGAATCATACTGCCTTTAATATTGATTACCGCCTCCGCCTATGTAGTATACAGACTGGTCAAGTCTGGTCTTGCTGAACCGGAGGAGCAACGTTACCTTGAGTGTCTGGACATGGACGGGGAGCAGCACTGGTCGATTCCTTTGCCTGACGAGCCTTAGTTTGGTAATCCGCTCTGCGCTTAGCCTTCATCCGCTCGTGCCACTCCGGGTCTGTCGCCATCTTCTTCGCTCGCCACTGTCTTAGGTACTCCGCATTGGGGTACTTGTCCTTGATGTCTTTCAAAATAGCCTTCCGGTGTAGTTCGACCGCATTGTGGTCGACGGCAAGTCCGGAAGCTTCCGCTTCAAGGTCTTCGTCCTGCCACACCCGTCGTAAGGCTTCTTCGTTTGTTTCATTCCTATAGCGTGCTGTCGATAGGTTATACGGAAAGACTCCGTCATGCTCGAGCGGATGCCTTCCGGTGTCTTCCAGCATCGCCTCGACTGTGGCTTCTTCGTCCAGACCCACTTGAAGCGATGTGCTGGTCGTGTTCAGCCGTTTCTTGATGTCATTTAGGTATTTGTCGACCACGCGGTGGCTTCCAGATACTGAGAGAGCACAGCTGTAGCAATTGGCGTAAAAGTCCACGTCATGGCAGTAGCCGTGGTTCCTTATCTTGTTCGTCATGAAGGAAGCCACGGCTGAAGCCGTAAACGCTACCATGAGCTCCTCACGCTCTTCGCTGGTGAGGCGGAGCCTCTTCTTTGCGAGAATGACGTGGCAAGCCTTCTGGCATCCGTTCCAGAGGTTTTCCATTGCGGACAAGTTAGGGTCTAGTACGAAACGTTTGGACATGTCATACCAGGTCGAAGGCAATCTGGCCTTTCGGCGGTTCGGTGAAAACCTTGACATAGCGGTCGATAGCCATGTCAGATTCCATGATTCGACCGTTGTCGACAAGTGATTTCCAGCCAAATTCCACGACCTTGTTGAACGTGTCGCGGTCACTCAGCACACGCAGACGCTCGTCCAGCTGAGCCATCGTAGTACCGAGCGGAACCTTGGAAAGCTCGTGTGCGTTCGTGTAAGGACTGTCCGGAAATACACTACCAAGCAACACGCTTGAACACACCTGGGACTCAATCAAACGCAAGTCCGACTTGAACTTGTTGAACTCGCATTCTACGAGCGGAGCCAATACGATGTCGGCATTCAGTCTGGATATGAGCGATGGGTATCGCATTGGCGGAACCCACGGCAAAGAACGGTACATCCCAGGCACTTGCTGGTCAAGAATCCAGTTGTTGCCACCCATCTGTACGTAGTCAATCTTCTTGTCCTTGATGTTCTTTACGAGCCACTCAGTCCACTCAGCCGAAGCCCAGTCTCCAGGATTGCCTGGTACGTCATTTCCAGTTGCATCCTTGTGCGGAGCAAGGCTGTGAAGCGGACAGCCGGTACCGACAATAATAGGGTGTTCCAAATCCTTGTCGCGACGGCGTTGCGGAGCACTGAACAGAGAACGCGGAACGCAGTTTGGAATAACCACATAGTTGTCAGTCTTGGTAATCTTGTTCAACTCGCGAGCCATGAATTCGTTTGTTACTATCATGGCGTCCATTATCTTTGCGATTTCAAGGAACGGCCTGTCATCCTCCGGCTTGTGCTCCTGCGGACCCCACGGTTTCCATTCAAGACCGAAGCCCTTTTCGGTGGCACATGGCTGATCATCATAGTCTGCAAGTAGGCGGAAGCCAAACTTCTGCTGGGCAGCCTTGTATTGCTTCACCAGTTCCAAGCCTTGCACGCCGTTGATGGACTTGAGCACGACGGCTCTGGTCATGGACAAAATCTGCGCGTCCATGAGCGGGACCGGTGTCACAATCATGTGTAGGTTCAATCCTTCCACCCAGTTCATGGCATTTGCCACGAAGTCCGAACGGAAGGCACGGCATCCGGAGAAACCGCCAGATACACAGATTACTAAAGGCTTGCCGATGTTATTTGCTTGCAACATTTCTAAACTCCGAAGATGTTATTACTGGAAAGTCGACACGCTGTTTCCAGTAACCAAGAAACTTCTCTCTGAATGCGTTGAACTCGTTCTGGTCGAAACTGCCTTGGCTTTCGTGCTTGACACGGATGTCAAGCACGGCGACATTCATTCCCCTGCTAAGACACTGAAGACACGCATCGCTGTCGTAGCCAAATCGCCAGTGAAATTCATGCGGTTCGTATGCGTCGACGAACTTCTTGCTAAATATGACCCAGCATCCGTCCACGGAAACCATGTCGGGATGGTAGCCCGGCTGGTCAGCCATTACGTAGTCACCGCCTTTTCCGTCGCCCTGCACGATTGCACCAGCCGTGTGTATGCCACGGTTTACCATCCACCATGCACATGAGTCGGTGAGAATGCGTGTGCCTATGACACCACCGATGCCGACATTGTCTATAGACATGCGTTCGCAGTTCGGAAGGATGGCTTCCGGTGTCTGAGTAATGGTGTCCTGGTGTCTAAATACCGCGTAGTCGAAGTCGTAGTCCTTGAGCTTCGCAATCTTCGATGCAAGCGTCTTGTGCTCGTCATCGTTCTCAAGGTAGATGACGTTCTCCGTACGCTTCTCCGGAGCAAGAATAACCGGTATTGCTTCTACGATACGCATTCTTTATGTCCTTCTTCAGGTCTCTTCACCAACTGTAGGTAAGATGCCACAAACTGACTTATTGCATGTGATCCGGCTTCCTTGACACTCTTTGCATGTACAAAGAAAGTGTCCTCCTTCCAGTCGTAATGGTCAGGATCAATCAAGCCCTGCTGTATTGCAAGACCCAATAGATAGAAGCCGACGCAGTTCCAGAATCCGTTATCATCCAAGGCACGTCTTGCGACGTCGCCAAGATTATGGGCTTCGTTCACACCTTCCAGTGTCTCGTATGCCCAGTTCATATGTTTCTTTGTAATATCCATGTTTTATAAATTAGTTCTTTTCGTGATAAACGGACGCAATGACAAGACTGCGGTCTGAAACCGCCGCATCTGTCACTATGTCCGCCGCTTTACGGCTGTCTACAAGTTTATCATCTCTTGAAGACATTCCAACAAGAACACATCCGCTGGACGCCGTCCAGTCGTTTCCTTCGTGGATGCGGAACCCACGTGTCGGAGGAATGTTCTCGTTGGTTATAAGCGGTATATCCCGACCGAAATGCGGACTGTGGCAAACCGTAAGCGTATAGACGTCTTCCGGAAGTGCCTTAGACCTGTTTTCGAGCGTATATAGAACTAAAGAGTCGGTTAAGTATAACCGACCCATTATAGCGTTGTCTGTCATCCTATCACGGACAAGCAGCATTATCGCCTCCAGTCGTTTGGGTCGAACAAGAGCCAGCCCAGGTACATGACTACCGCCACGAAGAACAACGTCTTAACCACGGTCTCGTTCCCGGATTCCGTCCTTGAGCTCACGAAGGGTCTCTATAACCGAGTCCATCTTGGTTAAGACTGTCGCAAGCTGTGTATTCAGCAATGCAATCTGTTTGTTGCTGTCTGACACCTGTTCGAATAGCAAGGTGATATTGTCCTTGTTCTGGGTAGCTTTGAACTCAAGTGAAAGAACCTTGTCATGAAGCTCCAGCGAATCCTTGTCGCGTGCTTCCTTAGTGGCAATGCGATCATCCTTGGTCTTGGCGTTGTCCACCCAGACTTTCACCAACCCAGCTGTGTTTGTTACCAGCAAGACGAGCGCACCGATTAGTTCTGCGGATAAGTTTTCCATTAGGTCTCCTACTTGCAAATAGAGGAATACAACATGCTATTGCTAACTTGCGTCCAATCGCTATATGCACTACAATGATAAAATGAGCCTCTCATATATGCCGTAGATACCGATTTCGCAAGATTATTGCTGATGTACCTTATAGATCCACTCAAAGATGTGCTGTCGTTAACCGATGTTAGATGGTAACACGATGAAAACATCCATGTAGCAGTTCCGCGTCCATTGGAACCATCTACGTTAAAGTAAACATTTCTTAAACTTCCAGCTACGAACATACAGCCAAACTGTGTCTCTGATGGGTCTGCCGTCACGCTTGCGGTTCGACCAGCAAAATATCCAGGAAAAGCACTATAAAAGTTTTTGCATACAGGCGCATTTATATAGCTTGACAATCCGGTTATTTTTGTATTTCTTGCCGCAAATCCTTGCATATCGGTAACTGTAGGGAAGTCAATTCTAATGATACTTGGAGATATCGACGGAGTGTTATTATGTGTAAATACTCCAGACAAGTGCGTGACAGAAGCGTCCCATATGAACTTAAAGTACGAACTACCATCTGTCTTGATTACTGGATTATATGGAACTGTTGAGAATATAGACGTAGAAGAATATGAGCCTGTATCTCCTCCGGATATAAGCAATATATTTCCAGTTTCGACAGCGGGCGGCCATATTGCGTTTCCGTTATACATAACTGAATTAACCGAAGCACCGTTATACATCACAGTAGAAGCATTGTTCCAGATAGTCATAAAATCTCCTAGTAGTTGTAACCAGCCGACAAATATCCCATTACAATCCCTCAAACGTTACGCTGCCTTGCGTGGCAACGGTTCTGCACCAGACGTAATACTCGTCTGTAGCTTGACCAGCTGCCCATGTTTCGGACAAGGCTGTATTTGTTATGGTCAACCGTGGGAATATCGGGTATTCCAGAGCTGGGTCTCCACCGTCCTTCATCAGTTCGAACCGTGTGAGAATGTTTGAAACGTTCTCGATGCGTATCGCCTGTATCGACTTGTAAAGACCGGTCGAGAGAAGTGCTTGTTTCTCTTCAAGGGTCAATGCAATCCACGGGTCTTCAAGCGGTACGGCTTCGCGATAATAGATGTCGAAGCTTGGTGCAATTGCATCGCAAGTGATTCTCCAGCGATAGTTATACCACTCGTGATGCAATGAAGAACCAGTATCTTCGTACAGAATTCTGAAATCACCAGGAACAGGAGTAGGTGTCGGACTTACATTGTGGACGTCCAGTGCCTTGCCGTTGATACACAGAGGTTTGTTTATAGCTAGTACTGACATGATTTACCTACTTTAGTTTGTCACTCCTAATAGTTATAACCGGCTGAGACCATTCCGGATGCACTCCATTGTAAGTCCGTAGCGGAGAAGTATGCCGTCGTTCTGCTTGCCGTGTCGGTAGGACCAGCTTTTACATGGATGTACGGAACTCCTGCGTAAGGTATTAGTTTTCTAACGTACGAATTCGAGCTTTCTACAGCACTATAATAGTCTGTGGCATTTATCCATGAAGTCGACAGACCGTACTGCACCCTTATAGGGTCGACGCCCGGCGAGATGCTCTCGCAGTTCGACCTTAGCTTCGGATGAATCAGTGCTTGCGTAGTCTGTGAAGTAGTCCTAAATCTATAGGCGTAGTAGAGCCTGTACGTTAGCTGTATGTCTCGGCATTCGGCAGAACCCATCGACGGAGGATTGAAGTTTCCAGCTGACATCCATGCAGTAGGCACGTTGTACGTAGACGTTGCACTGAGCGGAATATAAAACGAGTGGGCAGTGGAAGTAAGGTTGCTCGGGTCTACCCATGTAACCATCGCACTGTCCGGCAGCGTTCCGCTGTACGTGCCAGCCGCGCTCCATGCCGACCAGACCGTTCCGGGCGTAGCCGGTATGAGGAAGGACGAGCCGAGCACAAAGGCACTGTTATTTAAAGTCAGAATACTCATGATGCAGTCACCACGTAAACTATACCCGTTCCGGTAGCAAGAGCCGTGCTGGACACAACCTGGACAGGTGCGTACACGGCAGAGTTTACAGACAGGGTGTACTCGGAGCCGGACAAGTTTCCAGACAGAGAGCTGTGCAAAAGGAAGGTCAGCGAATTCGCTCCGATGGTGTTAGCCGTGTTGTCTACGACAATCGGTTCGATTCCTGAGTAGGAACCTTGCACACCGCCGCCTTGCACACCGAGCGTAACCGTATTTCCCTCAAGTGAAGAATACAGCGACTGGTCCAGGGCAAGGTCATACTTGTCCAAGCCAAGTGCACTGCCCGGTTTACCATTACCAGTGAATGACGAATCGACAGTGATTCCGCTAATGAATCCGCTAGGGTTGGATGCAGAGTAGTAGTTGCCAGACGGTTGCAGCCCGCTGGTAGCACTTTCCGCGTAGCTGGAGGCAATTGCCGAAACGGTTGCCGAATCAACACCGCCTCCGCCTTGAGTATCATAGATGGCGGAGCCGTTGATAGAGCTGATGTAGGTACCGGAGTAACCGAATTCAAGTTTGTCTTGCTTGCCGGAAATACTCGAATCCACGTATGAGGAGTTGATAAAACCGGAAGGGTTGCTTGTTAGGTAGAACTGAGAAGAAGCAGAGGCGTCCAGCTTTGCCGAGACCACGGCAGACATGGCAGAGCAACAGTCTTCGAAAGCACTCTGGTCGACCTTGCCAGACACGCCAGACGCGACGTAGCTGGATGCTATGCTTGAAACGATTGTAGTGTCGACACCGCCAGCAATGGCACTGCCAGAAATGCCCGAAATGTCGCCCGATGCGTTGTACTCAAGGGCGGAATAGGGAACCAGCCCTGCCGTGGCGGCAGAGTTGCCCAGGTCCAGAAGTTCACCAATGCTAAGTATTGACATAAAACCTTTCCTCTAATTCAAATTACACCCCGGTCCACCAATAACTAAGCTAGATTGGCTGCATGCCCTGGCTGGTAGCCCAGTCGTACACGGCCTGGATGGCGTCGATTGAGCTCTTCGTTAGGTCGGCATGACCAGTGGCGTTGTACATGCGGAGCATTTCGTGGTCTAGCGTTGCGGTAAGGCCGGAAGCAGATGCCTCCATCTTGAAGCCTTCATCCTGGACAGTAACGAGCTTCTTTGCCGTGGATGCAGACAGACGCATGCCCCAGGCGTTGAACACAGACTTACGCTCGATAAGGCTGTTATCCTTGTCGAAAGCGGAGAAGGTCATGTCGTACGGCTTCAGCTCGTAGAAATAATCCGAATGCAGACCGATGAAGTTGCCAGAACACCCAGTTACGGACAAAGCAGTGTTCTGTCCGTCACCAGCAAGGCCGTAGCCGACATTGATGCCAGACAGCTTGTTGTTCCAGCTGGAAATGCTGGACATGTAGATGGTGGCGGACTCGTTCGGCGTGTACATGGTGATGTATGGATATCGCAATACCGTAGAGCCGTTGTAGAAGCCGATGTCAGTGACCATGCCGTTGCCGGTGTTGCCAGTCCCTTGGTAACGCATGGAGCTGTTGATGTCGTCCTGATATACGTTGGACGCAAACAGACCGCACATCTTGATTCCGTCCTTGAGGAAGTAGCTGGAAACCCAGTCATTTCCGGGAAGCGGAGACTCGACGGTGATGCCGTTGATGTTATGCCAGCAACGGGCAGTTGAACCGCCCAGGTCTGACTTGATTTCACACCCGGTCGGGCTGTTATAGCTGGTGTATTTCGTGTCATTGAAGGCGGCCGTAAAGCCGTTGTAGGCATACGTCGTCTGGTGGGCAGTGGTTGCCGTGTCATACAACGTAAAGGCACTGTTCAAGCCCAGCTTGTCAGCACTGTCGGTGCCAGACCCGGTGAAGGCGTTGGTATGCCACACACCGGAGAAGCCGGCGTTTGCAGACAGTGCCGAGCCGTTGATGGAACTGATGACGTTGTTGTCACCGCTGATGGCACTGTATTCGACGTAAGAGCCGGACGCCTGTGCCCCGATGTTGTCACGTGCTTGTTTCTGCTCGGCAGTCGAGAACGCCTGAGCAGTGGAAGCTAATACCTTGTTAATCTGTTCTGACATACTTAAACCTCTTTGCGATTGATGCCATACATGGCGTAGATAGGAGCGGCTACGTATGAAATAGTTTTAGATGCAGTTCCGTTTCCTCCCCAAGGGTTAGCCGCACCCCAGTTCGGACTGAATAGCTTACCACCAAGGGAGCTACAAACTTGTGTTCCACTAGACCAAGTATATGTGGTAAGCGAAAACGCATTTACTGAGGTTGCCCCCCAGTTAGCTCTAACGCAAGTATTTGCACCATCCCCTGAAGGCGAAGCCACTTCCCACGAATTCCTAGATTCAGCTGAAGTGCCTACACAGATTCGAAGTCGTTCAAACGCAGATGCTGGTTCAAATAACGTAAAGCTGAGTGCTCCGTTATTAGGCGCACTATATAGTAAAGTAGAATTGTATCTAGTCCACCCAGCACCAGTCAGTGGATTACCAGTTGCGGTCTGTGCGACTCCAGCGGTACGGTTTATGCCATATACTGTACTGAAAAACTTTATGTTGTTCGCTCTATTTACTCCTGACCCTAACAACTGTAAGGAACCGTTACCATCTTGGCACAGGAAGTTGTAATTTAATGCTTGTAACCCACTTCCGCTGTTAGTAACCTTAAACATAAGCTGGACATCCATATAGCCTTGGGTAGTCCAGTATTTACCGACATTGAGCCTCATACAGTTCCAGTTACAAGAAGTCTCGACCAGTCGCTTATATGTCTCAGTGTTCACTTCGATGTATTCGAAATTAGAGATAGGCTCTGTAAGGGCTATAGACGAAGCATTAGATCCACTGTAAAGCAAAGTTCTGTTGTAGTAGTTTTCGCTCATAGTACCTCCTATTGGTACTTAACTCCTATGATTTCGTGTACACAAAGGATTTTACGCCAATCGTAACTATCGGCTGTCCAGTTGCCGTTTTGATCTGCTCTTGTAGCGATCCACCAATAACAAGAGCCAGTATTATTGACAACTTTCCAACCAGTAGCATTGGAGGAAAACCGAACTTCCGACATATAATAACCCCACGGATTCGCACCTGGATCGACTAGGGGTATAGTAATTGCTCTATCGTTGGCTGTACCATCGAATGTAAAATACTGTTTCGCATACGCTGGGTTAGTGAGACTACAGCCAACAATGTATTCGTCGAATGCGGAAAGAGCAGACGGCAGTGTGCCGCCTTCTTTTCCAGACCCGTCCGGCGTAGTCCACAGCTTGTACTCGTAGCGTGTAACTGGAATCACTGGGTCGTAATTCCACGCCACACTTCCGCTTCCGCCGAAGGAGAGCCTGTCCGTGCCGTATGTGACATAGTAAGAGCTGGACATGCTATGCCTCCGCCGTGCGGTTGATGCCGTAAATTTCTCCAATTCGAGGAGGAACACCAGTAAGGTAGGCAATACCAACACTGTTATAAGCACTATATTTCAAGTGCATGCCATTTATAGCATTGAACCCGGTAGAAGCGACAGAAAGGTTTGTATTTGCAATTCCCCAGTTTCCAGTGGATGCGATTGTGTGCATAATACTGATCGCGGTTGCTGACGGAGGAAGAATAGCTTCTGCATACGTAGCTACATGATTGACAGCTGGAAGCTGCACAAACCTCAAGCGCTTGAAATTATAAGGACTTTCTGTGGTTGGAAATGACGTTACTTCTGTATTTCCAGACCACAACAGAGTTTCGTCCGTACTTGCCACCAGCACATTGCCAGACTTCTCAAACTTTACGCCCGGCCCAGCAGACAGTGCAAGGGCTGAGCCGCCCCAGTTGGCAGACTGGGTAGAAACAAGGTCAACCGTGCCGCTCACGTCGGCGGACAAGGCGTAGGAAGACAGAGCCGAGCTGTCGGCCTTGCTGGATGCTGCAGATTCAGCGTAGGCAGATGCGATACCGCTCACGGCAGCCTCATCCATGCCACCCAATGCAGAGCCGTTGATGGAACTGATCTGGTCAGCCGTGTTGTACGCAAAGGACAAAGTATCTTGCTTGCTCGACACACCGCTCTCCACATACGAAGAAGCGATTGCCGACACGGCTGCGCTGTCCGGCAATGCGGAGATCAGACGGCCAGTACCGTCATACCAAGCCGAATTCGCCAGCGATGCGTTGGCGGCGTTGCCAGCACGTGCAGCACTGATCGGAGCGTCGTTAACAGAAGTCACATAGGCCGTGCCAGCGTAGAGCTGGGTGGCCGTGCTAGACACGACTTGGTAGGCCGAAGCGATGGCGGACGCAGATGCTCCGTCGATGAATCCAGACGGATTGCTCGTGCTGTAGAACTGTGCCGAATTGTATGCCGAAGCATCCAGCTTAGAGGAAGCACCTAGCCATTCCTCCGAAGACGAGGCCATTGCGGCATATAGAGGCTCACCACTGATCCCGCTAACTAAATACATATACCCTCCCAACGGCATCTTCCGTTCCGCTTGAAGAAAATCCACTCTCTTTTGTACAATTTCGTATCTTCATATCTGCGAATGCCAAAATGTTCCACGAACTTCAGACCAAACCCTTGTTTAGGATATACGGCATCCTTTTGGTGCTGCATTGATAGTGGATTGTGCGTGTTCTCTAATGGAGTACACAGCTTCAAGTTGCTAAGGCGATTGTCGCTCGTATCCGTATTTACATGGTCGATTTGAAACCCATCTGGTATTTCGCCATTAAAGGTCTTCCATACAGCCCTAGACACACTTTCAGATTTCTGATGGTGGTGACTAAAGAACGAATATCTTTTGGCTCCTTTAGCATCAACACGTCTGAAGTTAATGGCGCAAAGCGTTAGCTTGCCATCCTTGTTAAGGCGATAGACAAGCCCTTCTTTAGATATCCAACGGTCATATTCTGCATTGTACTTCATATTAAATCTCCACGTGGCCGAGTGCCGAATACGGGATATACCCAGAAACTACTTCATTTATTAAGCTAGAAAGCCACGCTTCCCTAACACCTATCACTGCACTGTTGCCGGAGTTGTACGCCGAAAGGCTGTCGTCTACGCACAAAGTACGGTGATCGACGCTGATAAGACGCGTGTCATTGTCGACGTTGACTGGTGCCACGCCAGAGTAGTCATCTCCACCGCCTCCACCCATTCCGGCCAATGAACTTCCACCGATACCAGAAATGGCTGTACCACTATAGTCCAGAGCGGAATATGGAATCCAAGCAGACATGGAGCTTGCCGGCTGGAACCAGGCCGAGTCGTACGCCGAAGCATCCAACTTGGAGCTGACGGAGCTATCGACGTATTCTACCGTCGCGAGACCTGCCAAGGACTGATGTGCTGTCAAGAACCCGGATGGGTTCCCGGTCATTGGATAGAACTCTCCGGATGCGCTCTTATCCATTTTCCCACTGACGGCAGACGCTACGTCCCCCGTTGTGGCAAGGTCATCCGGCAACGCCGTGATGAATAGCGAGCTGGCTGTCACGTCCAGCTTGCCGCTTACTGCACTGTCGACATACGACTCGGTGGCGTAACCGCTCATGGCACTGACCGGCTGATATGAGGAAAGTGCAGAGCTGTCCGCCTTGCTGGAAATACTTGAGAAGTAACCGCTCCATGCGGAGATTCCAGACACTGCCGACTCGGCATAGCTGGAAGCCACGCTGGACACGAAAGCACTATCGATTCCGCCAGCAATGGCGGAGCCGGAGATACCGCTGATTTCGCCAGCCGGGTTGTACTCAAGAGCCGAATAGCCAATCTTTCCAGACAAGTTATAGTCGAACGTCTCCTGCACCCACTGCTTGGTGGCACAGGTGTCCGGCACGGCGTTGATCCCGCTGTAGATTCGGTGGACTTGCATTTCCACGTCCACATTGCTGAACACGCCGACGTTCTCAAGGTTGAGGTACAGATAACCGTCTTCCGGAGCCTTGAAGTCGTACGAAAATTCACAGACAACCGAGTCATGCAAGGAGTTGTCTATGTCGAAGTTCCTACGGACAACCGTGTCTTCGCCGAACTTGAGGCTTGCAGACAAGGTCTCGTAGTTTATCCCTGTTCCAGTCGGCACGACCTTTATCGTGACTGTGCCATGGTAAAATCTATCCTTGCCGACGTGCAGACCCTGTCCGCCCATCGTCTCCATGGTTCCTTCCACGTATGTCGGGAAAATGTCGCCGTTCGCCACGCCTTCATCGACACACTTGACCCACTCCAGGAACTCGTCGCTGTCAGCCGGGGCAATGCCGATGTCGTAAGTCGTGGACGTACCCACAGTGGACTCGTCTACGCTGATAGAGCCGTCGGTAGAGACGACCCTGGTAGATGAAATACCGGCTCCGGAATTGCCGGTACACCAGACCGGCTCGGCAGTCCACAAGAGCATGCCGTTCGCGTCGTAGACCTCGACACGGTACGCCTTGGACTTGTCCACGATAGCCGTGAAGCGACCGTTGTCGTCCACGACAATCCTCTGCGGATTCCGCGTGCCGTTGAAGTCGGAAAATGTTACAGCCGGGTCGTCCGTGCCAGCCAAGAAGACAAGGACGTAGCCATCCGTAAGGTTGGCTCCGTTCTTAGCCTGGAGCTGCAAGGCATCCGGGTATAAACGAGCATATTGAATTTCAGCCATTACATCCTCTCTTGACAACCGGGCTGGTATTTGTTACATTGTGCCATAGGTGTTTAAAGCTTTGATTTGAAGGCTTTTTACACCCGTATTCAATGGCCATGTCTTTTTCCTCACCAATAACTAAGCTGTGACGCTTGGGAAGTAGGTGAACCCGGCGTCGTACGTCTGGAGGTTGTTCGTGCCATCGCCCATGAACAGGTTGACGATGAACTTGTTGTTAAGGTCCTCGTCGTTCCAGTCCGACGGCGACATCGCACAGCGGTAGCCGTATTCCTGTCTGCGTATCGTGTTACCCACGTAGGCAGGGAACAGGATGGCGTCGTATGCGAAGGAGGTAACGCCCTCTTCCGTGAACTGGCGTCCGGTCGGGTTCTGTCCGTTGTTGACGCTGTTGGCAGAGCCGTCGCTGACCCAGGTGTACGGGACCCACACATACAAGGTCGTGTAGAACACACGCCACTTGAGCTCCGCGACCACTTCCTCGTAAGTGCCAGTCCAGTGACCGGTATTCTCGACCACGCCCGGATTCATCAGCGGGCAGTTGCCACTGTTGCCGTGGTATTCCCAAGGGCCGAGCGAGTGGGTCACGCCGAACGTGGAACCGCTGTACATGTAGACGTCGCCGGAGTACGGGAAGTACATCAGCATCTTGATGCCGTGGCGGTCGGTCGTGTCGAAGCGGTTGTCCGTAATCTTCAGCGTCTGGAAGTAGACCTTGCCGTGCAAGTCGTAGTGGCGGTGGTCGTTGTCCCACCACATGGTAATCCACAACCGGAAATCACCCACGAAGCTGTTGTTCTCGAACGTGGCGTCGTAGTAATAGTTGTCGTCAGCAGACTTGGACGGGTACAGGTCTATCTTGTTCGAACTGGTACAGCCGTACATCTGGATGAAGTTGACCTTCCAGCTGTGCGTTCCGGTGATGAACACGTTGCGGAACACGACCTGGTTGTTCTTCGCATAGGTGTCAGCGTGGGCATCGCTCAGCATGACTCCTCCGTTCCAAGTTCCGCCATAAGCGGTGATGGCAGTGTCTGCCGGGTCGACCGGGGTAAGGAACGTGACCTGGGAGTCGCGTTCGTTGACAGAGCTGATACCGACATGGTTTTGCAATACCCTCACGTCGCTGTCGACAAGGCTGAGAGCACCGGCTGTTTCGTGGTGCCAGTAGATGTCAGCCGTGATTCCTTCCAAAGTAAGGCTGTTGCCCACGACCGTAATCTGTCCAATCTTGCCGTTGCGGAAGCTGTTGAAGGACTTGTCGTCCACACGTACGCCGCTGATGGTGCGTCCCTGCAAGTCGATGTCGTACTGGTTCCAGACGGAGCCGGAGATACGCTCGCGACGCTCGTACATGACAGCCATCCAGCGGTTGGCGTCCTCGAAGTTCTCAAGTGCAGGGGCAAAGTCGAACTGTAGGCGGTGTCCGGCAGAGATAAGACCCGGATTGACGCTTCCGGTGTGGGTAAGCATGCGGTCACCGAACTTGTAGCCGTCCACCTTGATGCAGTCCACGTCAGCGTCGAAGAATCCGTCCGGGACGTCCGTGGTGTCGTACAAAACGAAACAAGAGTTGTTCACGTACTGCGTCACCAGCGTATGCTGTCGGTGCACGGTCTTGTTGGCAAGGTTCACGAAGGACACAAGACGCGTGTCCGTGAAGTAGTTCGTGTTTTCGCAGACAAGGTAGTCCGCCCCGCTGTGCCAGAAGTCGTCAACCTTCGGGTACCACCAGGAATGGGCTGTGCATCCGCCGTTGGTGAACTTGATGTTACCGAATCCGCGTGCAAGGC
>JAEEGL010316741.1_pt1 | contig 39575 bp, 34 predicted proteins | sample 9134231 | NCBI WGS metagenome assembly JAEEGL01 (sample SAMN16246548, study PRJNA631951) | gut metagenome | biome: gut microbiome; feature: rumen; material: fiber-attached | host: Bos | place: Iran: Karaj | collected 2018-10
AAGCCCGGCCATTGACATTGACCTTCCGGTCGACTGATATTCGGTTTTCAAGGTACGAAAAAAGCCCCCAACTGCTCGCAGCAGCCGGGGGCTTTCAATACGTTTGCCGGGAGGGGAAAAACCTTCCCGTAAGCCTTTTGCCGGACCGAAAAACGGTCCTTTATGCACAGGCGACATCAATATGCAATCAAATCGGGTTTTGGCCTATAAAAAACCCGGTGTTTACAAGGCTTTTTTAAGCGCCTGTCATCATTCCCACTCTATCGTTCCCGGGGGCTTATCGGTGATATCATAGACCACGCGGTTAACGTGGGGGACCTCGGCGATGATTCGGTTGGAGATCTTCCTGAGGAGCTTATGGGGGATCTCGGCGAACTCGACGGTCATTGCGTCGGTGGAGACTACGGCGCGGACGCCGATGGCGTAATCGTAGGTGCGGCTGTCGCCCATCACGCCGACGGAGCGCATGCCGGTGAATACGGTGAAATACTGCCAGATCTCGCGGTCCATGCCGGCCTTTTTGATCTCATCGCGGAGGATCCAGTCGGATTCGCGCAGTATGGAGAGCTTCTCCTCGGTTATGTCGCCCAGGACACGGATGCCGAGGCCGGGGCCGGGGAAGGGTTGGCGCCAGACGAGCTCCTTGGGCATCCCGAGCGCCTCGCCTATCGCGCGCACCTCGTCCTTGAAAAAGGGGCGCAGGGGCTCCAAAAGCTCAAAGCCGAACTTCTCGGGCAGACCGCCGACGTTATGGTGGCTCTTTATGACGGACGCCCCGCCGGAGCCCGACTCTATCACGTCGGGGTAGATGGTGCCCTGCAGCAAAAGCTCCGCGCCGCCGATCTTCTTGGCCTCGCGCTCGAAAACGCGAACGAAGCTTTCGCCGATTATCTTGCGCTTTTGTTCGGGCTCGGTCACGCCCGCAAGCTGCGAAAGGAAGTACTCCTTCGCGTCGACCTCTATCACGTTAAGGCCCATGTTCCCGCGGTAGAAATGCATGACCTCGTCCGCCTCGTTTTTGCGGAGCAGGCCGTGGTCTACGAATATGCAGGTGAGGCGGTCGCCTACAGCGCGTGAAACGAGCGCGGCCGCGACGGAGGAATCGACGCCTCCGGACAGCCCGGCCACCACGCGGCGCGAGCCTACGCGCCGGCGTATGTCGTCTATTATGCCGTCGATCAGCCCCTCGGGGCTCCAGCCGCCCTTGCAGCCGCATACGCCGTGGGTGAAATTATAAAAGAAGCGCGCGCAATATTCGGTGTGCGCCACCTCCGGGTGGAACTGCACGGCGTACAGGCGGCGCGCGGCGTTCTCCATCCCCGCGATCGGGCAATCCGTCGTGCTCGATATCGCGCGGAAGCCCTCCGGCATGCGGGTGACCATATCGTTATGGCTCATCCAAACTGTGGAGTCGGGCATATCCTCAAACAGGGGAGAGCTCTCGAAATGCGCCCTGACGCCCGCGTATTCCCTGACGGGAGCCTTTTCCACCATGCCGCCGAGCATGTGCGTCATAAGCTGCATGCCGTAGCAGATGCCCAGCACGGGCACGCCCAGCTCAAACACGCCTTCAAGACACCTGCGTCCGTCCGGCGCGTAAACGCTGTCGGGGCTGCCCGAGAGTATCACACCGGAAAGCCCGTCGCCCTTTATGCGCTCTATGGAGCTCATCGGCGGGAGCAGCTCCGAGTACACGCCCTGCTCGCGAACTCTTCTCGCGATCAGCCGGTTGTACTGGGCGCCGAAGTCCAGTATCACTATCCTTTCCATAATAACGTCCTTTCGTTGGACCGGGGGAGCCTCCCCCGAAAACTATGGGGGTATTTTACTCCATATCGAGGCGCAAATCAAGAAAAAATATAAGTTATATCTCCCTGACCCGCTTGTTGAACAGCAGCGAAAGCGCCGCCGCCGTAAAGCCCGCCGTACACACTGCCAGCAGCACCGTGCTGCCGAAGTACTGCAGTATCGCGCCGGCAAGCACGGAGGCGATGGGTATCAGCCCCTGCGAGGCAACGCTGATTATGCTTGAGACCTTGCTCAGCTTATCCTTGTCCACGATGCGCATGACTGCGGTATTGAGCGGTATGTTGACGAACGAGAGCAAGACTCCAAGCATGAGCGACCCGGCGCACATGAACAGCAGGAAGAAGTTAAGCCCGCCGCCGCGGTCCACGGCAAGATAATAGACCAGCGCCGCCGCGGCCATGAACGCCGCCATCGCGCAGACCCTCAGCGCTATCTTGAATCCCACCTTGTCTACGGCCTTCCTTGTGCTCAGCACCGCGGCGCCGGCAAGCGAGCTTATGCCCAGCAGCACCTCGAATGCCGACATCCACAGCTCGGGGGTAAGATACCCGTCAAACAGGTAGGAAGGGGCGGCGGCAACGTCCGTCTTTACGAAATAGGGCAGGAAATTGCTCATGACCGGGGACATGAAAAAGTTTATGAACAGTATCGCGCCGAGCATCGCAAGCAGCGCCTTCTGCGCCCTGAGGTAGCGCAGCCCCTCGCCCATATCGGATACGGCCACCTTCACGGTCAGCTTTTCGTCGGGGAGCGCGGCCTCATAGCGTATGAACATCTCCGAAATGCCGGAGGCGACGTAGCTCAGCCCGACTATAAGGAACAGCGTCCGAATGTCGAGCGCGGCGTACAGCACTCCCGCAAGCACCACGCCGAATATGCTTTGCAGTGAGTTCTTTATGGAGTTATACGAGTTCGCCTGCTGAAGCAGCTCCTCATCCACTATATGCGGCAGCAGCGAGCCGGCGGCGGGGGAGAATATGCCGCTTATGGCGCTGCCCGCTATGCCAACGGCAAAGAGTATCGCAAGGTGCGCGCCCTTTTCGGGAAACAGCAGCATCAGCAGCGTGGCAAGCAGTATCAGCCCGCCCTTTATATAGTCGCAGACGAACATTATGCGCGCCTTGTTGAACCTGTCGCCGAGCACGCCGCCTATCGGGGTCAGCACCAGCATGACCGCGCCGCACAGCGCAAGGTACAGCCCCTGCAGAAAGGCGTTGTTGCCGCTGACGTCAAGTATGTAAAAGCTGACCGCAAAGCTGTAAAGCAGCGCGCCGAGCTCAGACACCAACGCGCCGAAAAACACCAGGCGATAGTTTCTGATTGAAAAAACGTTCTTCATGGATCCGTTCCCTTTCGTTTTGCTGACAGCAGGATACCATGCGCGGGGGCGGTTGCACAAGCAAGTCTGATTTGCAGCGGGGGCAACCCTCGGTTTCGGGGCGTAAAAAAGCCGCGCCTGCTGTCGGCGCGGCAATGCTTTACATATCCCGGTTTGTTTCCTCCGCTTCCTCCCCGCGGAAGACTATCCTGCCGGGTTCGGCGTGCTCCACTATCGCAAGGGAGTAAACGTCGATGCCCCTTGCGCGGAGCCTGTCGCCGCCGCCCTGGAAGCCCTTTTCTATTGCGATGGCTATGCCCACGAGCTTTGCTCCGACCTGCTCCACTATCTCTACCAGGCCGCGCACGGCCTCGCCGTTTGCCATGAAGTCGTCCACTATCAGCACCTTGTCGTCGGGGCTCAGCCACTCGGCGGAGACTATCAGCGTGACCTTTTTCTTGTAGGTGTAGGAGAAGATCTCGGACTTTACAAGGCCGCCCTCTATATTGTCGGACTTGGCCTTCTTGGCAAAGAGCAGGGGCACGCCCAGCTCGTCCGCGGCTATGGTGGCAAGGGGTATGCCGCTTGCCTCAACGGTCATGACCTTTGTTATCTCGCGCCCCGCGAAATGCGCGGCGACGTCCCGCGCGATACTGCGCATCAGGCCCACGTCCACGCGGTGGTTCATGAACCCGTCTACCTTTATGATATCGCCGGGCAGTACGCGGCCCTCGGCGACGATCCTTTTCTGAAGCTCGTTCAAAGCTGTCCCCCTTTCGGCAAGTACGAATCATGAAGACCCGCGCATGCACACGGGTCCTCTGTTTGCGGCAAAGCCGTTATATCCTTGTGTAGCCTGCGGCGTTTACCAGACCGTCCAGCTTGCGCCCGCGCTTGCAGTAGGGGCACTCGGAGGACTGGTAGGAGTGGTAATCGGGCACGTCGTCGGGCGAGAACAGCTTGTGTATGGGAACGCCCGCCATGTCGTCCACCGCAGAGAACAGCGCGGCGACGCCCACCAGATGCCCGCCGTAATAGGCGATGCACTCAAGCGCCCTTTCAAGGCTCCTGCCGGTGGAGACCGTGGAGATGAGCACCAGTACGGATTTGTTTGCGACAAGGCTCTGCACGTCGCCCGAGAAAACGAGCTGACCGGAGGAGTTGGATTCCGGCGTTATAACGTAGATGCGGTGGCGTTCGTTCACCCCGCGGGAGCCCGGCTCCGTTAAAATGTCCGCCACGTACGAGCCTATGACCTGCGTGTATTCAAGGCAAATGATGGTGTCGACGGGCTTGGAATGCGAATAGAACTTTGCAAGCTCGCGCGCGCAGAGCTTTGCCATGTGGCAGTTGGTGCGCATGTCGGTAAAGCCCATGTAGTGGTCGATATGCGAATGGCTGGTCGCAAAATGCCCTATCGACACGTTGAGCTTTATGTTCTTGTTGCTTCTGCAGCTTACTTCCCAAGTATTGGAATTCATAACGCCGCCTCCTTCGCTTGATTAAGTAATTATATCACAATCGAAAAGGGTGTGCAATATAAAAAAGTGGGCAAAAAGGCAAAGGCGGCGTGAATGCAGAAGGAGCGCACCCAAAGCGGGGCGCGCTCCTTTTATCTGCGTTTTATCTGTGTCGATCAGAGGGGAAGCTTGGATTTGATGAACTCGATAACGGCCTTTATCTTTTCGCCTATCTCGCCCTCAAGGCCGAACTTGTCCTTCAGAGCCTCGATTATCTTGTTCACTATGTCGGGCAGAGCAAGACCCTGGCTCTCCGCGCCGGAACGGACGGAGCCGACCACCTCGTTCACCTGCTCGCCCAGCTCGCCGTCAACGGGCAGCTTGCCCATGATGCTCTCAAAGAAAGCGCTAATGTCGGGCAGCTTATCCTTAACGGCCTCAACCACGTCGCCGGCCTTGTCCTTAAGGTCCTCAACTATGTCGCCCGCCTTGTCCTTTGCCTCTTCGGCCTTGTCCTTGACCTCCTCGATCACGTCCTCGGCCTTGTCCTTAACTTCCTCAACGGCGTTCTGAGCGTCTTCCTTTACCTCCTCGGCCTTGTCCTCGGCCTTGTCCTCGCCCTTCACGAAAAGATTCTTGATCTTATCGAAAATGGTCTCGTCTGCCATAATGGTCTCTCCTTCCGTAATTGCATTGTCGGGCACAGCGCGCCCTTCTTCATATATTATATCACCCGCGTTCGCCGTTTGCAACAGCAAAAACCCTGCTGAATTGAGTCTTTTTGCGTACAATAAAGGGTGTTTTGGCAGAAAAAGCCGCCCCCGTCAGCCCGCAAAGTATTCCTCCATGCACAGTCCGCTTGCATGGATCTTCGTTGCCAGAGATACACCTACATAGCGGAAATGCCAGGGTTCGTTTTTGACGCCTGTGATATGAGTTTTATCAGCCGGATAGCGGAGAATAAAACCGAACCTGTAGGCGTTGTTATAAAGCCAGACGCCCTCCGGCGTTTGACCGAACGCGGCATCCTCCTGCGGGAAGTCGGTGGAGGCCAGATCTACTGCAAGCCCTGCGACGTGCTCGCTTGCGTTGCCGGGCATTACGCCAACAGGGTTAGAGTAAGGATCATCCCCGTAGTGCGGATCCTGAGCAAGCTTGTTGTTCCACATTTGCCACTGCTTTTCCATTGTCCGATACGCGCTGTTGATTCGATACTTACAGGTGATGCCATCCTTATACGCGGCTTCAAACATCTTCTTGAGCTGGACGCCTACCTCATGCTGAATCAATATTGATTCGGATTTAACTGTCCCCGATGAACCCAACAGGGCCTTAGCGTTGACAAGATCGTGGGGAACGTACCCGTCGGGAAGACGATGCTCGAAGTTAATGAGCATGGATTTCTCGGAATCTGTTAATGGTTTATGTGTAGGAGCCGGAGTCGCCGTAGGTTTCGGAGTCGCCGTAGGTTTCGGCGTAGGAGTCACCGTAGGCTTCGGCGTCGACGTTGCCGTTGGTCTTGGCGTCGCCGTAGGCGCAGGAGCGGCCGTAGGCTTGGGCGTTGCTGCGGGTGTCGGCAAGGGCGTAGGCGACGGTATGGGCGAGGGGGTAGGGGAAGGAATGCACGTCGCAGTAAGTGTCGGGGCTGACGTGTCCGAGGGTAATTTCTTTATTTGTTCGTCCTTTGGGACTGCTGCTGCTTCTTCAGTGGGCGCTGAAGTGACATCCGGTCCCTCCTCCGGTTCCTTGACAGATCTGCTGCAGCCGGCAAATAAGAACGCTAACGCCGCAAAGATTATAGCGGTCAGAGTCTTTTTCATATCAAACTTCCTTTCTTATTTTAGGATAACGGGGTTTTGAGCAGAGTGCAAATCTGCAAACGCTGTACCGAAGATTTTATTTTGACCGGCTGAAAGAAGGAAAAAGAAAGAACAGTGCCCATTATCATGTACTGCTCTCTGGTACACCTTCAGGGGCTCGTCTTGCGCGTCGGCTTGCGCCTCCGCGCTTCGGTCACTCGGTACCGTCCGGTGCGCCCACCGGACGGCGTAACGCGAATCTAGGCCGGGGCTCAGAACCCCGCGCAGCGAAGGGCTGGTTGGTCATTTTTCCTGCAGCACGCTGCGCTTATAATTTGGCAAATGCCAAATTCGGGGTCCATCGCAGAAACCTGCATTAAACAAAAGAGGATGTCCGTCGAACATCCTCTTTTGTTTGGTACACCTTCAGGGGCTCGAACCCTGGACACCCTGATTAAGAGTCAGGTGCTCTACCAACTGAGCTAAAGGTGCATGCGGCGTGTTTCACATCGCATATAGTATTATACACACTTTTGGAACAAATGCAAGCCCTTTTTAAGATATATTTCACAGGAAGGCTTTTGGGGGGCGCAACGCTCTGCGGCGGGGCGCGCGGCGCGATTTTACAAGCTTTTTACACGGTTTTGCTTGAATCGTTACACGGAATGAGTATAATGAAAGCATAGACGGAGCGGGCAGCGCTCCCATTATTCGGCTTCACGCCGGAAAGGAAGGGTATTATATGATAAGATCCGAAATCAAAGAAAGGGCCAAGCGCAATTTTCGCGCTAACTACTGGCTGCTTGTCGGCATATTTGCCGTGGCGCTGCTGCTGGGCGCCATACAGGGCGGCACGCCGACGTTCAGCTTCAACTTCAACGGCATTGTCGACCTTGACAGCCTGAGTTCCTCCGTAAATGAGGACGGCACGTTCAGCCTGCGCGAGATGATCGAAAACATTAAGGGCGACGTTTTCGATTTCAGGGAGGAGTGGGACGAAGCCATGGACGATATCGACGCCGAGATCCCCGGGGACCGTGACGAGCTTTTCGCCGCCACTGCCACCGGTGCGGTCGTGGTGTTCCTCACGATATTCATAATCGCAGCTGCGATCGGCGTCGCCCTCGGTGCGTTCGTCATCGGCCCGATCGGCGTCGGCGCGAACCGCATTGCCACCCGCGCCTATGACGGCGGGTCCTTCTCGTTCGGCGAGCTGTTCTGGGCGTTCCGCTCCGGCTTCTACATGAGGATAGTCGGCGTATGCGCGCTCAACGCGATAATCACGATACTGCCCCTAATTATCTTTACGGTCGCCGGGGCCGTGCTTTCCGTCGTGTTCAGGAACCCGCTGTTTATGCTGGTCATGGTTGCCTCGCTCATCGTATTGCTGCCCGTATCCTACGGTCTTTCGCAGACGACCTACCTCGTCGGCGACCCCGCTGGCGCACAGGGCGGCGAAAGCGCGATGGAGGTCCTTCGCACCTCGTGGGAGATCATGCGCGGTCACAAGTGGGAGCTCTTCGTGTTCGGGCTCTCGTTCATCGGCTGGCAGATACTCTCCGGGCTCACGCTCGGCATACTGGGCATATTCTACGTCAACCCCTACCGCGAGGTATCGTTCGGCGGCTATTACCGCGAGCTCTCCATTAATAAGGGCCTCGTCGTACTGCCCGAAGTATAAAGCCGCTCAGCGCGGACTTAAAAAGGGCCCGGGAGCAAGCTCCCGGGCCCTTGACGTACCGTTTACTCCATGCAGTACTCGCCGTCGCGGCGGGTGCTGACGCGGGTGTTGTAGAAGGCGGTCATCGCATTTACCATATAGTCAAGGTCGCGCGCGCCGGCGGTCTCGCAGGCGGAGTGCATCGCAAGCTGCGCAAGGCCTATATCCAGCGTGTTTATGGAAACGTGCGAGCCGGAGATATTGCCCAGCGTGCTGCCGCCCGGCGAATCCGAACGGTTGGCGAAGTGCTGGCAGGGTATGCCGTTGTCCTTCAATATCCTGTGGAAGAAGGCCGATGACACCGCGTCCGTGGTGTAGCGCTGATTGGCGTTGAACTTTATCACCACGCCCTCGTTCATAAACGTGCAGTTGGTCTCGTCGGTCTTTTCGGGGTGGTTGGGATGCACCGCGTGCGCGTTGTCCGCGGAGAGCATGAACGAGGCGGCGAGCGCACGGTACTTTTCGTCGCCGGTCTGACCCACAGCTATCGATATGCGGTCGAGCACGTCGTAAAGGAACGTGGAATCTGCGCCCTGCTTGGTGCCGGAGCCGACCTCTTCGTTGTCGAAAACGCAGAGCATGTTCACACCGTTTGCGGGGGCGTTTGCCGCCTTGAACGCGGCAAGCCCGCTCCACGCGCACTCAAGGTCGTCAAGGCGGGGGCTCAATATGTACTCGTCTGCGGCGCCTATCACGCGGCCCTTTATGCGCGGATACAGATACAGGTCGCAGCCCAGGATATCGTCTTCGCATACGCCCGCGGCCTCCGCCACGGCCTTTTTGAAGCCGTCCTTCACCGCGTCGCTGCCCATAAGGGGCATAAGGTCGGTCTGTGCGTTGTACTTGAAACCGTCGTTTATCTCGCGGTTCATGTGTATCGCAACGTTCGGTATAACGAGCATATCGTGGTCGACGTCTATGAGCCTCGCCTCAACGCCGCTCTCGGTGCGCACTACCACGCGCCCCGCGACGGAAAGGGGCCTGTCGAACCAGGTCGAGAACAGCATGCCGCCGTAGCGCTCGACGTTGAGCTTTATGTACTTGCCGCGCACGGAAAGCTCGGCGTTTTCCTTTATCTTGAAGGTGGGGGAGTCGGAGTGCGCCGCGATTATGCGGTATGAATCGGCCCCGCCCTCGGGAAGGCGGAACGCTATCACGGAGCTCATGTTGCGGGTAACGAAGTATCCGCGCCCCGGGACGAGCTTCCATGCGGAGCTCTCCTCAAGACGGTCGAAGCCCGCGGCCTCAAGCTCGGAGCAGATGTTCGCCACGGCGTGGAACGCGGTGGGCGACGCATCGATAAAATCAAAAAGTCCCTGTACGTTGCTCATATTTTCAGCCCTTGACCCCTTAACGCGGGGTCTCCTTTCATAATATTTTCGTGTTTACGGTGCGGCCGCGGCGAGTTATATGCGCCCGCGCAGGCGAAGGAGGTACTTCGCGTGCTCCGCCGCCGGGTCCAAAAGCCCGTTTATGTACAGCATGCGCGCGCCTACGGGGTCCTCTATCTCGTTCAGCACCCAGCCGCCCGCGTGCGGCATCAGGTCCACCCCGGCGTAGTGCAGGGGCAGCGCCCCGCACACGCTCCGGACTATCCGAAGCGCATCCTCCGGAAGCTCGTCCGCCCTTATCGGCACGGCCCTGCCGCCAAGCGAGAAGTTGGAGCGAAAGTCCGTGTCTGACTCGCGCATCACGGCCGCCGCCGGCCTGCCGCCTATGACGTACACGCGCATATCGCGTCCCAAAGTATCGCAGAGCGGCTGACAGACGCTTTTTTCGGGGTGCGCCGCCCGGTACGCCGCGTAGTCGGCCTCGCTTTTTATCATGCTCACGCCGCTGCCGCCGTGCCCCGCCGCGGGCTTTGCCACAAAGGGGAAGGGGAGGGGCGGCAGGTCCCCGCAAATGAATGTTTCAAGCATAGGCACTGCCCCGTGCAGCAGCTCGTACGTCAAAAGCTTGTCGTTTGCCGTGCGCGTCAAAACGGAGGGATTGCTGACGAAAAGCCCCGCGTTTTCAAGAAAGGCCGCAAGCCCGGCGTCCCGCGTGCGGTTTATTATGCAGTCCGCCCCGCTGAGGGCGTCAAGCACGCTCTCGGGCGATAAGCGGTCGGTTATCATAAGCTCGGCCGCAGCGCCCTGCGCGCGCAGCGCGGCGCAGTATTTGCGGATCAGCACGCGGCTGCGCCCGGCGTCTGAGCGCGTATAAAGTATGGCGGCGCGGCTCAGCATACCGCCGCCCCGCTCAGTATATGGCGCATTATCTCGTCGGCGGCGTTAACGCCCGTACATTCGAAAATGGACTTGAAATGCGCGTTTGAATTTACCTCGCACACCACCGGCCCGCCGTTTGACAAAAGCAGATCCACGCCGCAGAAATCCAGCCCGAGCACCTCCGCCGTGCGCAGGGCAAGGCGGGTCTCCTCAAAGGTCGGAGTATGGGGGCGCATCTCGCCTCCGTTTGAGATGTTGGCCCTGAAATCGCCGTTGGGGTTCATGCGCTCCATGGCGGCGATCACCCTGCCGCCCACCACGTTCAGACGCAGGTCGCGCCCCGCGCTTTCGCGTATGAACTCCTGGAATATCACGCGCCTGCCGCAAACACCGTCGAGTATTCGGTCGGCGTCCCCGGGGGTCTCGGCAAGATACACCTGCTTGCCGAATGAGCCGAACGCCTCCTTAATAACGAGCGGGCTGCCCAGAAGGCCGAACATATCCCGCACGAAGGCGCGGTCGGTATAGCCCACGTTCTCATAAGTAAAGGGCGCCGACACCGTGCGCGGCATCGGCACAAAGCCGCAAAGCGCAAGGTGGGTCAGCGCCTTGTCGTCGCAAAGCTCTATTGCGCGGGCGGAGTTTAAAAGCCTCATCCCCCTTGCCTCAAGCGCGCGGGCGAGTATCACGTCCTTGTCGTAGAACAGCACGAAGTCGGGAGCCGCATCCGGCAGCCTGCCGCCCCCGCCGCAAATGGCGGGCAGCAGCTCGTCGTTCGTGTAAACGTCAAGGCCTATGCCGTGCCGCTCGGCGGCGCCGCATAAAAGCGCGGTAAGCTCGGTGAATTTACTTGTGTTCAAAAACCGGTTGACAACGAGCCAGCCATTGAGTTTGCCCATTTTATCGCCCTTAATAACGCTTGCTCACCGACCTGGGCACAATGTTGCAGTCCCAGTACAGCAGCCTGCCTTCAAACTTTTGGGCAAGCCGCACCGTGCGCACGGTAAGCCCGTCTATGTCCTCGCGCTTCAGCGTTGATATCCGGTAGATCACAACGCCGTTCGGCATATCGTATTCGCTCAAAAACTCGGCGGGGCCGATTGCGTAGCCCGCCTGACGCGCCGCCTCCTCAAACAGCAGGCGCTGCTGCTCCGCGCGGAAGCAGACGTGCAGGTTTATCCTGCGTGAGGCCTCGGTGTTGTCGCCTATCCTGCGCAGCTTTTCGACCTGCTCCCTGTTCTTGACGGTCTGATACTTGGTCTCGTTGGGGTACAGGAGCTGAAAATAGGTGGCCCAATCCTCCTCGCGCTTGCCGCCCACGCGGCAAAGCAGCTTCTTTTCCCTGGAGGCAAGCTGCTCGATCGCGTCGTACTCGTCCTTTGAGGCGACGTAAAAATAGTACTGCCTCAGCGCCCCCGCCTGCACAAAGCCCGCGGGCATTGTGCGCACGCGCTTGGCGCATTTGGCGGCCAAAGCATCTATCCTGCGTATGTCCGCGGGGGTCAGGGGCCTGTCCTCCCTGGGCTGCGAGCAGAAATAGACCAGCATACCGCGGGCCTCGTCGGGAGCCTTCCGGTAATAGGAAAGCTCCACGCCGAACCTGGCGTCCTCGCCCTCAAGCTGCCAGTCGTATTCAAGCCAGTTCGAATGCTCCGCCATATTATTCAAGCACGGCCTTTATCCTGCGCACGCCGGAGGAGGAGGCCTCTTCTTTCTTTATTTTGAAAGTGCCCAGCTCGCCGGTGCGGGCCGCGTGCGGGCCCCCGCACATCTCGCAGGAGTATTCGCCCATGGTGTACACCTTGACCAGCTCGCCGTATTTCTTCTCAAACACTCCTATCGCGCCCTTCGCCTTGGCCTCGGGCACGGTCATTTCCTCACAGGTTATCTCCACGTCGGCCTGTATCGCGTCGTTCACGTACTTTTCGACCTCGCGGAGCTCCTCGGGAGTGACCTTCCTGGGGAAGGAGAAGTCGAAGCGGAGCCTCTCCGCGGTTATGTTGGAGCCGCGCTGGAATATGTTGTCGTCGTTCAACACCTTCCTCAGGCCCGCCTGCAGCAGATGCGTGGCGGAGTGGAGGCGGGTGGTCGCCTCGGAATGGTCGGCAAGGCCGCCCTTGAACTTCTGCTCCGCGCCTGCCCTCGACTTGGCCTGATGCTCGGCAAACGCCGCCTTATAGCCCTCTATGTCTACCGTCAGACCGTTTTCCTTTGCAAGCTCCTGCGTAAACTCCACGGGGAAGCCGAACGTGTCGAACAGGTGGAAGGCCGTTACGCCGTCTATCACGCCGTTTGCAAAGGTGTTCTTCACGCGCTCGAACTCCTTCGTGCCCTGCTTCAGGGTCTTCTGGAACTTGGCCTCCTCGGCGTCAAGCTCCGTCACGATGCGGGCGCGGTTCTCGCAAAGCTCGGGATAAACGCCGCCGTAGGTTTCTATCACGGCCTCCGCCACGCGGGAGATGCTCATCTCGGGCATGCCCAGCTGCATGGCGTAGCGGATGGCGCGGCGGATTATGCGGCGCAGTATGTAGCCCTGATCCACGTTGGAGGGGGTGACGCCCCGCTGGTCGCCCAGCATGAACGAGGCCGTCCTCATATGGTCGGCGATTATGCGGAACGCGCGCGTCACCTCGCCGCCGTCGCTGTAATTCCTGCCCGAAAGCTCCGATATCCTTTTGAGTATCAGCGTGAAGGCGTCGGTGTCGTAAACGCTGGGCACGCCCTGCAGGGTCGCGACCGTGCGCTCAAGGCCCATGCCCGTATCGACGTTCTTCTGAGCAAGCGGCTCGTACCTGCCGTCCGCGGTCTTGTTGTACTGCATGAATACGTCGTTCCATATTTCAAGGTACTTGCCGCAGTCGCAGCCGGGGAAGCAGTCCTTGCCGCAGGGCTCCTTGCCGGTGTCTATGAACATTTCGGTATCGGGGCCGCAGGGGCCGGTCTGTCCGGCGGGGCCCCACCAGTTATGCTTGCGTCCGAGATAGAATATGTGCGAGGGGTCCGCGCCCATCTCCACCCAGCGGTCATGCGCCTCGGTGTCGCGGGGAAGGCCCTCCTCGCCAGCAAAGCAGGTGAAGTACAGCCTGTCCTTGTCTATGCCGAGCCATTCCTCGCCCGTCAAAAACTCCCAGCTCCACTCAATGGCCTCCCGCTTGAAATAGTCGCCCAGGCTCCAGTTGCCGAGCATCTCGAAGAAGGTGCAGTGGCTGGCGTCGCCCACCTCGTCGATGTCGCCGGTGCGCACGCATTTCTGCACGTCGGCAAGGCGATTGCCCGCGGGGTGCTTTGCGCCCAGAAGGTACGGAACGAGCGGATGCATGCCCGCCATGGTAAACAGGGCCGTCGGGTCGTTTTCGGGCACCAGCGATGCGGAGGATATTATGGCGTGGCCCTTTCCCGCAAAGAAGCGCAGGTAAAGCTCGCGCAGTTCGGCAGTGGTCAGATTCTTCATATAACAAGGACGTCCTTTCCTTAAGGGGCATTGCCCCTTTGCATATTAAATCAACCTATATTATACCGCATACCCGCGGGCTTGTCAAACCCCGCGGAAGGGCTTTGAAAGCGTCGCGCGCGGCGTAAAACCCACAGGGACGGAAGGAGTTTTGTTTTTGAGCTTAACGTATGGACAAAGCCCGCGTCAAATGTTATAATCGTATGAACAGCAATCCCATTAGGAGGTATTTATTATGGCAAGAGGCGGTTTTCCCGGCATGGGCGGCAATATGCAGCAGATGATGATGCGCGCGCAGAAGATGCAGCAGGATATCCAGCGCGTACAGGAGGAGGTCGGCTCCCGCGAGCTCGAGTACAGCGCGGGCGGCGGCGCCGTAAAGGTCACGATATACGGCCGTAAGGAGATCAAGTCGGTCGAGATACAGCCCGAAGTGGTGGATCCCGACGATATCGAAATGCTGCAGGATCTTATCGTTGCCGCTGTAAACGGCGCGGTGGCCCTTGCCGACGATACCATGAACGCCGAGATGAGCAAGGTCACCGGCGGTATGAATCTGCCGTTCTGATGAGCACCCGTTCCATCGACAACCTGACCGCGCGCCTCAACCGTCTGCCGGGCATCGGCATCAAGACGGCGCAGAGGCTTGCGTACCATATCCTGGACATGGAGCCCGACGACGTGCGCGGCTTGGCCGAGGCGCTGACCGACGCCAAAAGCCGCGTGCATTTCTGTCCCGTCTGCGGCAATTACACCGAGGACGAGCTGTGCGCGGTCTGCTCCGACCCCAAGCGCGACCGCTCGCTCATCTGCGTTGTGCGCGACGCGCGCGACGTTTCGTTTATGGAGCGCATGCGCGAGTTCCGCGGGCTTTACCACGTGCTGGGCGGCACGCTTTCGCCAATGGACGGCGTCGGCCCGGACGACATACGCATCTCCGAGCTTTTGGAAAGGGTTAAGGGCGGCGAGGTCAAAGAGGTGGTCCTTGCGACGAACCCCGACGTTGAGGGGGAGGCGACGGCCGCCTATATCGCGGGCAAATTAAAGCCCATGGGCATACGCACCACGCGCATAGCGCACGGCATTCCCATAGGCGGCAACCTTGAGTTCGTGGACGAGATAACTCTGTTCAAGGCTATGGAGAACCGCAGAGAGGTATAAGGCTCTTCGACCGATACGGCATTGTTAAACGTAAAAAGCCCGGCGCTTTCCGCGCCGGGCTTTTGTGTGCATCAGCCTTCGCTTTGCCAAACGATCCCCGCTTCGCCGGTCGCCGTGTCAAAGCGCAGGATGAAGCTTAAAGGCTTATCAAACGAGAACGAGATAAAACTATAGTAAAACGCGCTCCCGTCACAGCCGATATAGCTCCTGCCGTAAAGGGCTTCCGGCATCCTGAGAAGGGGAAAGCTCCCCGCAAACAGCGTTTCGCCCGAGTCCGAAACGATCTCCCATTCGCTGCGCGTTATCCAATGCATCCCGCAGCCGACGCCCGCGTCAAGGCGGCCTTCGCCGTCGTCAAGCCTTGTTTCGCCGGTTTCGGGGAAATAGTACAGCGGTCTGCTTCCGCCCAGAACCACCCGGTCTTCGTCCGTAAAAATATAGGAGAAATCATATTCGTTCACACCGCGCAGCAGCTCTTCGGCCTTGTCGGAGGCCGGATCGTAAACGAACAGCCTGTAACCGAGCGTGGGTTCTTCGTCATCTTCTTCGGCATAGGCGGAGAGCCTTTCGCACTCGGCAAAGTACAGCTTATCGCCCCGGAACCTGCCGAACACCGCGCCCGCGGGCAGCGTTGAGGAATAGATCGGTTCGGCGCTGCCTCCGCCGAGCGGCTGACGGAACACCGCACAGTCGAAAACCGAGGCGCCGTTTTCAACGCGTTCCGCGCTGCCGCAGAAGTATGCGTACCCGTCGTGTATGCAAAGCGTTCCGTATCCGCAGACCTTTGCGTAAAGCGCCGCGTCAGGTTCCGCTTCGGTCCTGCGGTCGCTCCCGTCAATTTCAGCCGAATACAGAGTGCAGCGCGTCCCGGCCGACTCTATCCAATAAAGCCTGCCGCTGTCATAGGCCAGACAGATATCGCCCGTCCCGCCGACGAACGCGTTGCAGGAGGCGCCGTCGTGCGTACACTCGGGCTTGCCGCAAAGCGGCATTGCCGCTCCGCCGGAGGCTTCGGCAGTCCACAGCCTGCGCCCGCCCGGCCCGTATTGGTCGAGAAAGATCATATCCCCGCCGATCTTCACGCAGTCCGAGCAGAAGTTTACAAAGTACGGGTCGGCTTCTTCCGCCGAAACCGGCCCGCTCTGCGCGCCGCCGCAGCCGCATATAAGCAAAGCGGCAAGGATCGCAAAGCAAACAAGTCCACAGGTTAAAGTACCGGTTTTCATAGAGTCAATGAACCTCAGTTGTATAGTCCTTAAATATTGTTGTGCGCTGATATAGGTTTCGGATTCCATACGTCCGATACAGGCTTACGTTCATCAAAAAATGCGAACCGCTGTCTGAAAAAAGTATAGCATAATGATAAAACTCGCGCAACAGTCTTTTTCAAGAAAACTAAAATACATTTATTCGCCTTCCGCGGCGTATTGAAAAAGACCTTGTACGGCAATATTGCCGCAGATATGAGAGAAAGCGCGGTATTTGCGAAAGACCGGATGGATTTTACAATACCGGCGGAAATAAAAGCAGGAAGAGGCCTTGACCTCTTCCTGCGGAAATCATTTTGCGGGCGCCCCGAACGGGGTCCGCTTCACGCCGGGCTTTTGCAAAACGCGCTGCCCGCGTCTCAGTTGTTGAATATCGCCTGAGCGAGGACGCTGGCGTCGGTGGCGTCCACAACGCCGTCGCCGTTAACGTCGGCGTTTACCATGGCGTGCTCGTCCAGAGTGCCCGCGTTGATTATGAAGGCAAACAGCACGGTGATATCGGTGGCGGTAAGAACGCCGTCGCAGTTGGCGTCGCCCGCAAGGGGAGCGGGGTAATCCGGAACGTAGGTAAACGTGTTGTTGCCCACGTCAAGCGGCCTGACTTCCGCCCATTCGGGGTAAGCGGAGGGGTAATGCACTTCAAGGTCCTTGTTGGTGTTGTTGAAGGCGTATGCGTTTATCTGCTTTGCGGCGGGGCAGGGGCAATGGAATATGAGCCTTTCAAGCGCCGTGGTGTTGTTGAACGCGCCGGAATAGATCGCAATGTTGGGAGCCTGGGTGATATCGCCCATCACCTCAACGGTCTCAAGGGCGCTGCAGCCCGCAAACATCTGTCCCTGTATCTCGGTAATGCCGGCGGGCAGCACCATTGAAGTCAGGCTCTTGCACTGCGCAAACGCACTGCCGCCCAGAGAGGTAAGCCCCTCGGGCAGAACGAGCTCCACAAGGCCGGAGCCGCCGAATGCGCCGGAGCCCACGGTCGTCACGCCCTCGGGCAGGGTAAGCGCGGTAAGATGAGTGCAGCCGTTGAATGCGCTGGAGCCGATGGAGGTGACGCCGGAGGGTATCTCGACGCTTTCAAGCGCGCTGCAGTAATAGAAGGTGTTCTCGGGTATGGAGGTAAGCGCCGCGGGAAGCTCTACCGTCTGAAGGGAGGAGCAGGTGTTGAACACGCCGCTTTCAAACGAGGTGACGCCGCTGCCGAATGTGACGTCGGTCAGGGACGTGCAGTAGTAGAAGCAGTTCTGGGGAAGCGCGCCCACGTTGGCCTCGATCCGGGCGGAAACGAGGTTCTCGCAGTTTGCAAAGGGCGAGGCCTCCATAACGGTAACGGACTCGGGCACGGTAATGGAGGTCATGCCGCAGGCGGTAAAGGCGCCGCTGCGGATGGCGGTCAGGGTATCGGGCAGAGTCACGGCAGTCACGGAGACGCAGTTGTAGAAGGCGGAATCGGCTATCTCTTCACAGCCGTCCGCTACCGCGACCGCGCCCTGCTTTGCGGGCGGGCAGGTCAAAAGCCGGGTGCCCTCCGCGTTGTAGAGCAGGCCGTCCTGGGCGCTGAAGCTCTGGCTTCCGTCTGCAACGTAGTATGCGGCAAGGCTGTTTGCGCCGTCAAACGCGCGTACGCCCAGGCTTTGGAGCGAGGCGGGCAGCGTTATCTCGGTAACGGCTATGGAGCTGAACGCCTGACCCGCAATGCTTTCAACGCCCTCCTCCAGGGTGAGGGAGGTGAGCGAGGTCCAGCCGTTGAAGGCGTTTATGGGAATGTTCTTCAGGCTGCCGGGAACGGTGAGCTGGGTGGCGCTCTGCCAGTTGCCGAAGGAGTTGGACTCAACGGTCTCAAGCGACGCGGGCAGCTCGGCGCCGGGGAAGGCGGTCCAGTAATTGCACGCGCTGTTCATTATCGCGGTTATGCTGTCGGGGAAGTTGCAGGAGGTGACAAGGCGGCACTGGTTAAAGCAGCCCTTGTTGAGCGAGGTCATGGTGGAGGGGAGGGTGATGCTCGTCAGCTTGCTCTGATTGGCAAAGACGTAGTTGCCGACGGTGGTGATGCCCTCGCCGATAATGACGGTCTCAAGCTCGTTCCTGAACTTGTAGAAGGGGGACTTGGAGCCGGAAGCATAGTCCTCCATGGGGCCGGTACCCGTCAGGGTAAGGGTCTTGTCCGCGGAAACGTAGGACCATGAAATGTTTTCGTTCATATCGCCCGTTTCATCGTCCAGCGCCATGACGGGCGCCGTGCAGAGGAACAGCGAGGCGAGCAGTATGAAGCTAACGAGCCTGATTATTTTTTTCATATTCAATACTCCTTTGTGCCCTTGGGGCATTTTTTCACGCGCTAATATAGCAGTTTTGCGCGGTTTTGTCAATACGGCGCGCCGAAGAAACCGCAGGCTTCGCCCGTCACAGAGGCTTTTTTTCAGACAGCATCGCAAGCATCGTGGGCACGTTCAGCTCGTGCAGACGGCCCGAGCCGTTGGTGTCCTCGTATAGATCGAGCAGCGTGAAGCCCGCCCTGAGCTGGCCCGTTATCTGCTCCTCCAGCGTGTGCGAAAACTGCACGCCGGAGTCGCTTTCCGCAAGCTGCGCCATCTGATCGGGGTTTGCAAGCGGGTCAAAGGGCAGACGGTTTATTATGCGCTCCTCGCCCTCGTCCACAAGATGATTCACAAAATGATCCGTGCCCGAAAGCAGGCGTCCGCCCGGCTTCAGCACGCGCGCGCACTCGCGCCATACGTGCGAAACGTCCCTGACGTAGCAGTTGGAGACCGGGTGAAAAATAAGGTCGAACTCCCCGTCCTCAAACGGGAAGCGCTTCGTCATATCGCCGCGCACGATCCGTATGGGATACCCCTCGCGCTCTGCGATGAGCCTTTCGGACTCGAGCTGCCTTTTCGAGTAGTCCATCACGGTGCATTCCGCGCCGAGCGCCGCGAACACGGGCATCTGCTGACCCCCGCCCGAGGCAAGGCCCAGCACCTTTTTGCCGCGCAGCTCGCCGAACCATTCGTGCGGCACGGGCTTCGTCGGGGTCAGAAGCACCTCCCAAACCCCGTTTTTTGCGTTTTCAAACGTGCGGCGGTCAATGGGCAAGCCCCACTCCCAGCCTTCCTCCACCCAGCGGTCTATCGTCTCGGCGTTCACGTCGGTATAGCTTTTTTCCATGGTCCCTCCCGTTTTATCCGTCAGCGCCGTTTTGACCTGCCCTTCAGCAGCGCGCGCAGACAAAGCGCCTGCAGCCTCATTGGCAGGGCCGAAAACAGCCTCAGCTTTATCGAGTTGTTCATAAAGTATCTGAAGCGCGGACGCCTCTTTTGCACTATGCGCACGATTCTCACAGCAAGCTCCCCGGCGGGCTTCGCGCCGCCCGTTTCCGAAAGCATTATTTGTCTGAACCTGCCCGTCACGTCCTTGAAAAGCCGCGTCTTTTCCCGCATGCGCTCCATCGCGTCAAGCGAGGCGCGCGTCATGCCCCCGCCGTACGCGCCGGGGTACAGCGTTATTACGCGCACCCCCACAAGGTCAAGCTCCAGTGAAAGCGAGTGCGCGTAGGCGTCGAGCGCCCTTTTCGTAACGGAGTACAGCCCGTTGAAGGGCAGGGGGTCCAGCACCGCAAGCTCGCTCGCGGTTATGACGATCCTGCCCCCGTGCAGCATTATAAGGGGAAGCATCACGCGGTCAAGGCGCATGACCCCAAAAAGGTTAACGCCCGTCATGCGCTCGGGCAGCCCCGGTTCGCACTCCGAAAAGGCGTCCATCGTAAAAAGTCCCGCCATGTGCAGCAGCAGGTCGAGCCCGCCCGCCTCGCGCTCTATCCTGTCTTTAAGGCCCAGGGCGCTTTGCTCGTCCGTCACGTCGAGCCTCACGGGAACGGCGCCGGGCACGTCCGCCTCTTCAAGGTCGGCGGCGTAAACGAGATAGCCGTTTTCCGCAAGCGCGCGGCAGGCGGCCGACCCCAGCGAGCCTGCGGCGCCCGTCACAAGGGCGGTCTTACGCTTTTTTTCAGTCATAAGCAAATTAAAAGTGCCCGAGGGGGACCCCCTCGGGCGTTGGCGTCAGTTGAAGATAAGATCCGTGCGCTCCCAGGGCAGATCCACGTCCGTCCTGCCGAAGTGGCCGTAGGCGGCGGTCTTGCGGTAGATGGGACGGCGCAGGTCGAAGCGATCGATTATGGCGGCGGGACGGAAGTCGAACGAGCGCAGGATGAGCTTTTCAAGCTCCTCGTCGGGCAGCGTCCCGGTGCCGAAGGTGTCCACGCGCACCGAAACGGGCTTGGCAACGCCTATTGCGTACGCCACCTGCAGCTCGCACCTGCGGCAATAGCCCGCGGCAACGAGGTTCTTCGCAACGTAACGGCAGGCGTAAGCGGCGCTGCGGTCCACCTTTGTGGGGTCCTTGCCCGAAAAGCTGCCGCCGCCGTGACGGCCCCAGCCGCCGTAGGTGTCCACTATTATCTTGCGCCCAGTCAGGCCGCTGTCGCCCTGCGGGCCGCCTATCACGAACCTGCCTGTGGGGTTTACCAGCACGCGCGTACCGGCGTCCATAAGCTCCGCGGGTATTACGGTCTCAATCACGTTCTTCCGCACGTCGCGCGCAAGCTCGTCCATGTCAACGTCGGGGTCGTGCTGAGTGGAGATGACCACCGTGTCCACGCGCTTTACGCGGTCGCCTTCGTACTCCACGGTGACCTGGCTCTTTCCGTCGGGGCGGAGATAGGGCAGCAGCCCGCTCTTTCGCACCTCGGTCAGCCTGCGGGTCAGCTTGTGCGCAAGCGAAATGGACATGGGCATAAGCTCGGGCGTCTCGTCACAGGCGCAGCCGAACATCATGCCCTGATCCCCCGCGCCAATATCGAGGGGGTCCGCCTCGCCGAGGCGCGCTTCAAGGCTCTTGTCAACGCCCATTGCAATGTCCGCGGACTGCCCGTTTATGGCGCAGATCACGGCGAGCGAGTGCCCGTCAAAGCCGTACTCGGGCTTGTCGTAGCCTATGTCCAGCACCACGTCGCGCACCAGCTTGGGTATGTCCACGTAGCAGTCGGTCGTGACCTCGCCCATGACCACGACCATGCCCGTCGCGGCGGCTACCTCGCAGGCCACGCGCGAATTGCGGTCGTTCGTCAGCATTGCGTCCAGAACGGCGTCTGCGATATTGTCGCAGACCTTGTCGGGATGCCCCTCGGTCACGGATTCGGAAGTAAACAGCCGCTTCATCTTTTCCATATTTATATGCTCCCTTCGGTATCGTTAAACAAAAAAGCACTCGTTTGAGTGCCGCATAAAAACCGCACTCATCTTTACGGAGCGTCAGCTCCGTCGGATTTGGCACCTTGACCGCTCCGTTGGGGCGGGCAGGTTGCCGTGGCGTCAATGGGCCGTTCCCTCAGCCACTCTCGATAAGGCTATTCTGTTAAGGCTAATATAACACGGTTTTTCCCCGTTTTCAATAGTGCGTACGGGTATATTTTTGCCCGAAAAACACGCGCGTTTCAATTATGCTCTTGACTTTGCGGCCCCTTCGGTGTATAAACGGGGTATGAGTATTTTCGCCCGAACAATCAAACAGGCGCCCATAGCAGCGCTTGCCGCCGCTCTCCTTTTTTCAATGCTTGCATTCACCGGCTGCGTGCGCAATAAGCATATCGTGGTGGAGTCCGGCAAAGCGGAGGATTATTACTGTTCCTTCTATGAGGACGGCACGGTCGAGATCACGGCCTATACCGGCTCCGCGGAGGAGCTCAAGCTGCCCAACCGCATCGGCGATTACGACGTCGTCGGCTTCGGAATGAAGGCGTTTGACGGCTGCGCGGGCCTCAGGCGCGTGTACATACCGCCCACGGTCACAAGCCTGCCCTCAAAGCTCTTCAACGCCTGCCCCGACCTTGAGGCGGTCTATTTCTCCGCCTCGGTCCGAACCGTCGGCAAAAACGCCGTGTTTGATTGCCCCTCGTTCAAGACGGTGCTCTTCGGCGGCAGCGCCGAGGAGTGGGACGGCGTGTTCATAGGCACGGTCCCGTGGACGGACAATTACGAGATAGTCAATTCCGAGATAATCTTCGATTACGTTCTCAACTGATATAAAAAAGCGGGCCAAACGCGGCTTCCGGGCAATGGAGCTCATCAGCCGCCGGCCGCAGAAAAAATAAGATCAAAGCCGCTGCGGAGCGCCCTTACAGCATCGCAGCGGCTTTTTTTATACGGTCACCGGGAAGCCCCGACGGCCCGCTGTTTTTATTTTAGCTCACCTTCTCGGCAGCAGCTTGCTCCTCAGCGACGAATCGAACAGATAGGTGAACAGCCTGTAAAGCAGTATATACGCCAGGAACGCGCCCTCCAGCACCGCGATCACCGCCCACACGGGCGCCCACGGTATAAGGGTGTGCGGGTCGTAATCCAGTACGAACTGCATGAACGCCACGCCGCACGCGGTCTTGAAGTTGAAAATGAGAAGGCGTATCAGAACGCTCAGCGCCCTGTCGTCCATCGCGCGGCGCAGCCTGTACCTGAGCGGCCCGTAAGAGCCGAACATGAATATGTACAGATATGTATAAGGGCTCCTGCGCGAGATGAGCAGCGCAAGCCCCGATACCAGCCCGAATTCAAGCAGGGCAAACAGCATTCCGTGCTCCTCGCGTATGGGGACCCAGGTCATCAGCGAGGCGAAAAACAGCAGCGCCGCCGAAAGCGGCACAAAGCTCGTCACGCCCGCGGCAAAAAGGCACAGCAGCGAGACCGCCGTACTCATGCCGAAACCGGCCAGCATCATGCCCGGAGGGAGTCTTTTCATACCGTCACCTTCAATCGCGGCTCGTCTTCAAAGAGGGCGCTCAGTGCCCCCTGCAGCAAAGATTGCACATCATATTCGCGCAAAGCGCCGAAGCGCACAGCCCGCAGCAGCTTATGTCGGAGCCTTGCGCGGTCCAGGTCCTGCCCGAGGCGCCCGCCCCGCGAAGCGAAGAAAGCGCGCTCCTGTACTCGGCGTTGTCGGGGTCCATCTGGCAGGCGCGGTTTATATGCTCGTACGCCTTGGCGTATTCGCCGCTCCTGTACCTGCACATGCCGTAAAGGAAGTGCCATTCCGCGTTGCGCAGGGGAACGGCGTTCAGCACGGCCTCGGCCTCGCTTATGCGGCCCGCGTTGATGAACGAACGCGCCTTTGCGAACTCCGCCGCATAGCCGCCCGAATAGCTGCTTTGCTGCCGATTGCCCGACGAGCCGTAGCTGCCCCACGAGCCGAACCCGCCGAACGGCCCGTAGCCCGTGCCGTACCCGCCGTAGCCGCCCGTGCCGTACCCGCCGTAGGAGCCCTGAGAGTACCCGCCGGAGGACTGGCCCTGGGAATACCCGCCGGAGCTCTGCGAATACCCGCCGGAGCCCGAGGGCTTTTTCGTCAGCAGGTCGTACGCGGCGTTTATCTGCTTCATCTTATCCTCGGCCTGCTTTTTAAGATCGGAGTCCTGATAGCGGTCGGGGTGATACTTTTTAACGAGCGCCATGTAGGCCGCCCTTATCTCCTCCTGAGTCGCGGAGGGCGAAACGCCCAGTACCTTATAGGGATCCATCGTTTGCCTCCCCTTCCGCGGCCGCCGGGCCGTCCGTTTTAAGCCTGTCTTTTTTGCGCTTGCCCTCGCCGCGCAGCACCTCCGAAGCCCTTGCGGCTAGCCCCATGTACATCACGTTGTCAAGAAGCGGCTTGTTGGCGTCAAGATCCAGCAGGTCGTACGCCAGCACGGCGGAGTTTATGTACATATCGAGCATCGCCTCGCAGGTGGCGCGGGGGTCCTTTGCGTCCGAGCGCAGGAATATGTTGTAGCCTCCCCTGCGGCGGTCCTCCTCAAGATCGTCCCAGGCGTCGGCTATGTAGATAAAGCCGCCGAGCTTGCGGCCCAGCTCGTAAAGCAGGGGCTTTTGAGCGCCGCCGACTGCGGGACACTCCGAAAGCAGCCCGCCCAACACCTCGCCAAAGGCCAGCGGCGCGGCGTCCGCGTCGCACTCCGGGGCGGATTCTATCTCGCCGAGACGGGCAAGCCCCTCCTTCAGGACCTTTTCGGCCTGAGGGTATTTGCGCTGCGCCCTGCGGCAGCCCCCCGCAAACGCGGGCATCAGCGTACGCCGCAGCGGCCTGCCGTCGCGCGCGTCGTCCAGCAGCTTGTATTTTGCAAGCAGCACGCAGACCGCCGCGCAGTAGTCCGTGACCGGCCCCTCCTTAACGGTGGGTACCTTGCCGCGGGTCGGGTGCATCGCGCAGGAATGCCGCTCGAACTCGGGCTCCTCGCCCGCGGCGGCGGTCAGAAGCGCCGCGGCAAACGCGCCGTCGTAGGTGAGCGACAGCTTGGAGCCCAGGCCGTATCCGCCCAAAGCGCGGCACAGCCCGCAGTAATACGCCCTGTAAAGATCGTTGTCCCGCATTTTAAGCTCGGGGACGAACGGGGTTATGTATCCGAACATGGTATGCCCCTTGAGGTTTGATGGTTTTATTATAGATTAACGGGGAGCGTTTTTCAACAGCCCGCGCGTAAATTATTCGCAATGCCCTTCAAAAGCCGCGCTGCGGCCCGGCGAATGAGATATTATCCGGGATCCGCAAAAAAACACTTTATTTTCTGCGCGGCATCTGCTATAATGACTATACTAACCGACCTATGTGCTTTGACGCATGGACGGAATTTTTAGGAGGAAAGAAATGAAAAAGTATCTTGCTATCGTGCTCGTGCTGCTCATGGCCCTTGCCATGCTCGCCGGCTGCACCAACAAGCCCGCCGACAACCCCGATCAGCCCGCTGACGGCACCACCGACATCGCCTTCGTCACCGACGTAGGTCAGCTGATGGACAAGTCCTTCAACCAGGGCACCTGGGAAGGCTGCGAAAAGTACGCTAAGGACAACGGTAAGGTTGCCAGGTACTATCAGCCCGCCAACGGTGAGAACGCCACCGACGCCGACCGCTTCGAGGCCATGAAGGCCGCCGTCGACAGCGGCGCCAAGATCGTCGTAGCCGCCGGCTTCATGCAGGCCAACGCTCTTGCTCAGGCCGCCAAGACCTACCCCGACGTTAAGTTCGTATTCATCGACGGTTGGGCGCTCACCGACGGTAAGGACGGCCCCGTTCTCGACAACGTTGCCGGTATCGCTTACAAAGAGGAGCAGGCCGGTTACTTCGCCGGTTACGCAGTAGTCATGGAAGGCTTCACCAAGCTGGGCTTCTGCGGCGGCGGCGGCGGCACCAATCCTGCGTGCTGCCGTTACGGCTACGGCTTCGTTCAGGGCGCCGAGGCGGCTGCTGCCGTCAAGGGTGCCGACGTTGAGGTCAAGTACTCCTGGCAGTACGGCGAGAACTTCTCCGCTTCTCCCGAGCTTCAGGCCATGGCTGCCGGCTGGTACGAGGACGGCACCGAGATCATCTTCGCCTGCGGCGGTTCCATGTTCTCTTCCATCACCGCTGCCGCGTCCGCTAACGACAAGAAGGTCGTCGGCGTTGACGTTGACCAGAGCTCCGAGTCCAGCACCGTCGTTACCTCCGCTATGAAGGGCCTCTCCAACTCCGTCGTATGGGCTATCGGTAAGTTCTACGAGGATAAGTGGGCCGAGATCGGCGGTCAGAACGTATCCCTCGGCGTAAACGATGACGCCGTCGGCATCCCCACCGAGACCTGGTCTCTCCAGAACTGGACCGTTGACGATTACAACGCTCTCTTCGCCTCCGTCAAGGACGGCACCGTTACCGTTGATGCCAACTATCCCGAAGATATGAGCACCTTCCAGGGTGAGCATGTCACCGTAACCGTCGTTAAGTAATCGACGCCTGTAAAGCGGAGCCTGCGGGCTCCGCTTTTTTTGCGCCGCTTTCACCATAAACCGCATTATTGCGCTTGCAATTTGCACACGTTCCATATATAATTAAGAGGTTAATAACCCTACTGGGTCAAAAGGGAGGGCATTAGATGGAGCAAGCATCCGCAGGGGCATACCCCTACGTTATCGAAATGCTGCATATCACCAAGGAATTTCCGGGGATAAAGGCAAACGATGACATCACTTTGCAGCTCAAACGGGGGGAGATACACGCGCTGCTGGGCGAAAACGGCGCGGGTAAATCCACGCTTATGAGCGTGCTTTTCGGCCTGTATCAGCCCGAAAAGGGTGAGATACGCAAGGACGGCAAGGTCGTTCGCATCAAGGATCCGAACGACGCGACGGCGCTGAACATAGGCATGGTGCATCAGCACTTCAAGCTTATCGAGGTGTTCACGGTACTCGACAACATAATCCTCGGTGCAGAGGATACCAAGCTCGGCTTCCTTCAAAAGAAGGAGGCGCGCAAAAAGGTCAAGGCTCTGTCCGAAAAGTACGGCCTGCGCATCGACATGGACGCCAAGGTCGAGGACATAACCGTTGGTATGCAGCAGCGCGTTGAGATACTTAAAATGCTCTACCGCGACAACGATATACTCATTTTCGACGAGCCTACCGCGGTTTTGACCCCGCAGGAGATAGAGGAGCTCATGCAGATCATGCGCAACCTCAAGGCCGAGGGCAAGAGCATACTGTTCATTTCGCATAAGCTCAACGAGATAATGGAGGTATCCGACCGCGTTACCGTACTGCGCAAGGGCAGGTACATCGGCACCGTCGACACCGCCTCCACCACCAAGGAAAAGCTCTCCGAGATGATGGTAGGCCGCCCCGTCCAGCTTGTCGTCGAAAAGGGCGAGGCAAAGCCCACGGACGTCGTGCTTAAGATCGAGGGGCTTTCCGTGCCCTCCAAGATACACAAGAACGACGCGGTCAAAAACGTTTCTCTCGAGGTGCGCAAGGGCGAGATCGTCTGCATCGCCGGCATCGACGGCAACGGTCAGACGGAGTTCGTACACGCGCTGACCGGGCTTGAAAAGGCCTCCGCGGGCAGCATCACGCTCTGCGGCAAGGATATAACGCACGCGTCCATCCGCAAGCGTTCGCTTACCGGCATGAGCCATATCCCCGAGGACAGGCACAAGCACGGCCTGGTGCTGGACTTCACGCTGGAGCAGAACATGGTGCTGCAGCGGTATTTCGAGCCGCAGTTCCAAAGCCACGGGTTTATCAAGTTCAACGCCGTGCGCGAGTACGCGGACAAGCTCATAGAGCGCTTCGACGTGCGCAGCGGTCAGGGCCCCGTCACAAAGGCGCGCTCCATGTCCGGCGGCAATCAGCAAAAGGCCATAGTCGCCCGCGAGTTCGACCGCAATATGCCGCTTATCGTTGCGGTGCAGCCCACCCGCGGCCTTGACGTCGGCGCAATAGAGTACATCCATTCGCAGCTCGTCGCCCAGCGCGACGAGGGCAAGGCGGTGCTGCTCGTGTCGCTTGAGCTCGAGGAGGTAATGAACCTGTCCGACCGCATTCTCGTCATGTACGAGGGCGAGATCGTCGGCGAGCTCGACCCCAAAAAGACCACCACTCAGGAGCTCGGCCTGTACATGGCCGGCGCCAAGAGGCAGGATAAGGAGGCCAAGGCCGAATGAAAACGCGCAGCTTCTTCAATAAGGACGGCACAAAGTCCGTCCTGTCAACGCTGATATCAATACTTATCGGCCTGCTCGCCGGCGCGGTGATAATACTCATCGTGGGTCTGCTCGACGATAAGCTCGGCCTCAAAGAGGCGTGGAAGGGTATCCGCCTTATATTCTTCGGCCTCTTCTCAAAGGGCCAGCAGGCCGGCAGACTGGTGTTCGGCTTCAACTCCACCAACATCGGCGATATGCTCTTCCGCGCCGTGCCCATCATTATGACGGGCCTCTCGGTGTCGCTTGCGTACAAGACCGGCCTGTTCAACATCGGCGCGTCGGGCCAGTACCTTGCGGGCACCACGGCGGCGCTCTTTATAGCCCTCAAGATGAACACCGCGGTCGTAGCCCCCTGGCTCGTGTGGATATTCGCCTTCTTCGGCGGTATGCTCGCGGGCGCCTTCTGGGGCGCGATCCCCGGCATGCTCAAGGCGTTCCTCAACATAAACGAGGTGCTTGCCTGCATTATGACCAACTGGCTTGCGGCAAACATTGTCACGTGGGTGTTCGAGGGCAGCGGCCTGCAGTGCACCGAGGGCACCAAGACGCAGGTCATCTGGAAGACGAGCCACAACGGCGTCGCCACCGCCAAGATGGGCCTCGACAAGCTCTTCCCCGAATCGCAGCAGGTCGACGGCGGCATAATCGTCGCAATACTCATTGCGATTCTCATCTACATACTTCTTACCAAGACAACGCTCGGCTTCGAGCTAAAGGCGTGCGGCGCAAACCGTCACTCCGCAAGGTACGCGGGCATCAAGGACAAGCGCAGCATAGTGCTTTCCATGGCCATCGCCGGCGCGCTTGCGGGCGCGGGCGCGGCGCTCTACTATCTGTCCGGCTCCACCGAGTTCCATTGGCAGACCTACCTCTCGCTCCCCGGCGAGGGCTTTACGGGCATAGCGGTCGCGCTGCTGGGCGCCTGCAACCCGATAGCCAATATCTTTACGGGCATGTTCCTGTCAACGCTGGACGTTGCGGGCAGCAAGCTGTCGTTCTTTACGGAGTATAACGAGTACATCACCGACGTCATAATCGCCGTCATCGTATACCTGTCCGCGTTCAGCCTGCTGATAAAGACCTGGCTTACCAAGAAGTTCAAAAAGACGGAGGATAAGAGGATACCCGACGTGGTCTACACCTCCAAGAACAGCCCCGGGGACAACGCCCCGCCTGTTTCCAAAAAAACGGCAAAGGAGGGCGCGGTCAAATGAGTTATCTTATCCAGCAAACTTTGATCTATGCGATCCCCCTCATGATAGTGGCTCTTGCCGGCGTGTTTGCCGAGCGCAGCGGTATCATCAACTTAGCGCTTGAGGGCATTATGATATTCGGCGCCTTCATAGGCGTGCTGTTCGTGCATCTGTGCCAGAAGTTCGGCGTGTTCGAGCTGCTTCCGCAGTACGCCAACTGGGGCTCCATGCAGTTGTTCGAGATCCTCGGCATGGTGGCCTCGGGTCTGCTCGGCGCGGCCTTCGCGCTGCTCCTGGGCTTTGCGGCGATAAACCTCAAGGCCGACCAGACCATCAGCGGCACCGCGCTCAACATGCTCGCTCCCGCGATCGTGCTGTTCTTCGTCCGCATCATCTCCAATCAGGAGGAGCTTCGCCTGTTCAAGGGCGACGCGGCGGAGTGGTTCATGGTCAAAAAGGGCATGCTCGGGCTTGAAGCAAGGGACAACTTCTTTGTAAACACGTTCCTCAACAAGTTCTATCTTGCCACCTACCTCTGCATACTGCTGTTCATCGTGTTCTCGATAATACTGTATAAGACGAGGTTCGGTTTAAGGCTCCGCTCCTGCGGCGAGAACCCGCAGGCGGCCGACTCGCTGGGCATCAACGTGCGCAGGATGCGCTACTCCGGCGTGCTCATCTCCGGCTTCCTCGCCGGCATGGGCGGCTTCGTGTATGCGCTCACCACCTCCAACTGCATGTCCAACGGCGACGTGGCGGGCTTCGGCTTCCTCGCTCTTGCCGTTATGATATTCGGCAACTGGAAGCCCCTCAACATCGCGGGCGCCGCGCTGCTGTTCGGCCTGTTCAAATGCCTTGCCGCCGGTTACAGCTCCATCGACATAAACGGCGACGGCGTAAAGCTCCTCTTCGAGCTTTCCAAGCATCCCACCTGGGGCAAGGTGTTGAACCCCAACTTCTACCGCATGCTCCCGTACCTCATCTCGCTGCTGGTGCTTGCCTTTACAAGCAAGAAGTCCCGCGCGCCCAAGGCGGAGGGCATACCCTACGACAAGGGTCAAAGGTAACATATCCCACGCTCAAAAAGGGCTCCGCGGCGCGGAGCCCTTTGGCTTCCCGCGGAAAAGGGACGGCAAGGGCAATTCCCGCCTTAAAGCTTGCATTTTAGGGGCGGATATGGTATAATCCCCCACATATAGGGAAAAGGGGGCGTTTGGCCCCCCGCAAAAGGGGATTCGGAGGTCACGATGGCAAAGCTCTATTTCAGATACGGCGCAATGAGCTCTTCCAAGACCGCGCAGGCGATCATGGTAAAGTACAACTATGGCGAGCGCGGGCAGAAGGCGCTGCTCGTGAAGCCCGCCATCGACACAAGGGACGGGGTGCGCACGATACGCTCCCGCAGCGGATTGACGGACGAATGCGTGCTGTTCTCCGAAATGCCCGTGGAGGCGATCCGCGCTCACGAGTATGACTGCGTGATCGTGGACGAGGCGCAGTTTTTGAGCAAGGACGAGGTGTTCCTTCTTATCGACTTCGTGGACAAATACAACGTGCCCGTAATCTGCTACGGATTGAGGACGGATTTCAGGGGCGAGTTCTTTGAGGGCAGCAAGTGGCTCATGGCCATGGCGGACACCATTGAAGAGATAAAAACCATCTGCTGGTGCGGCAAAAAGGCCATTATGAACGCCAGGCTCGACGGCAAAGGCGGCGTCACCCGCGTGGGCGAACAGGTAGTGCTCGGCGCGGACGACAAGTACATCGGGCTTTGCCGCAAGCATTGGGAAGAAGGGAGGATCTGCAAATGAGGTTTTATGTTTCCACCGGTATTTTCAGCGCACACCGCGCGGCAGAGCTTGCCGACGTTTTAAGGCGGCGCGGTCACGAGCAGACCTATGACTGGATGGAGCATGGCGACGTAAGGCGCGAGGGCGCCTCGCGCATGGGCGAGGTCGCGTTCAACGAGCTTCGCGCAGTGCGCGATGCGGAGCTTGTGGTGGTGCTTCTGCCCGGCGGCAGCGGCACGCATACCGAGCTCGGCATGGCCATCGCCACAAGGAGCAATAAGCGCATCATACTCTGGAGCGAGACCGGGGACGAATTCAGCTTTGACGAGCGCACCTGCGCCTTCTATTTCCACCCCAGCGTCGAGCGCGTGAGCTGCTCCTTTGAGGACCTGAAGCACCTTCTTGACAGGGAGCAGATAGGCAGCGATCTGAACCGCGCCCTGTGCGACTTGTAAAATCAGTATAGAAAATGCCGCAGGCAGCCGCCTGCGGCATTTGTTGTATTGGAGTTATTCGCCTACGGCAGCCTCCGTGGGAACGGGGCTGAACCGGTCTGCCCTGCGGCAGTTCTCGGCGGCGAGGCTTTGCAGCATGACGTCCGCCATCGTCTTGTCAAACGCGACCAGCTCCACGGTAAGCCATTTGTCCTCCGAGATGCGCCAGACGTAGTTCAGCTCGCCGGTGTTCATAAGCTTGTATTTCGCAACGCCCACCTCAAGGTCGTCCTCGGGCTCGTCGCTCAAACGGCAGGTGTAATAGTAATCCTCGCCCATATCGCTCGTGCCCATCGCACGGACGGCAAGCGTTTCTTCGTCGTCGGGCGGCGCCGCGTCGTCGGTCAGCTCCATAAACGAGGGCAGAAGCTCCGGCAGCAGGCTGTCTATATCGTCGGGCGCGGTCTCAAAGCTGCCAAGCTCGACGTAGCCCATAATGCCTCCGCGCATCGCGATCTCCGTGGGGAACAGCGTAACGACGGCCTCGGAAGGCGTGGGCTCCTCGCTCGTGAACGAGGGATACTCCGAAGCTATAACGTAGGCGGGCTCCGTTTCATCCGACTCGGCCGTCTGCGTGGAGAAGGCGTCGGTCGCCTTTACGGGATCCCCGGCGCTGTGGTTCTTGGAGTCGCTTACGTCGGCGGTTATCCCGTCTAGCGCGTTTTGCTCCGCAAACGGGAGCGCCTTAAGCGCTGCAAGCACTCCCAGGCCCACTGCGAACACCGCGGCGGCGGTGCCGACCCCGGCAAGGATCGCCTTTAAGGAAACGCGGCGCTTCTTCGCGGCGGGGAATACCACGATCCCCTCCTTCCGCGCCCGGGCCTTTACCCTTTTCAGCATGCCCGCGTAATCCACACGGGCGTTGTCCTGCTCGGCGGCGCGTCTCAGCAGCCTGTCGACAGCAGCTTCTTCCTCAGGGGAGAGCGGTTCGAATAATCCGTTGTTGTGCATATCATCATTCATAGTCAATACCCCTGGCACGCAAGTACTTTGCCAATAGTTTTCTTCCCCTGCTCATGCGGGATTTTACGGTGCCCTCCGAGACCGAAAGCGCCTCGGCGATCTCCGTAATGCTCATATCCGAATAGTAGTACAGCGTCAACGGCTCGCGGTAAGTCTCGTCTATCGCGGCAAGCGCCTCGCGCACAGCTTCGGCCGCCTGTGCGCGAACCGCCTCGTCCTCGGGAGTGGCGGAGCTGTCAGCCACCTCTGCCCCAACGGGCTCGTCCGACAGCACCTCGTGCCCCATGCGCCGGCGCATATCGAGCGCGGCGTTGGTGGAAACGCGGTAAAGCCACCCCTTTAGCTGTGCATCGGGCAGCTTGGCCGCGGTATCCATGTTCTTGAGCACCGTGATGAACACGTTTTGCGTTACATCCTCGGTAAGCTCCCTGTCCGAAAGGACGCGGTATGCGGCCCAGTACACAAGCCTGGAATAGTCATTATATATGCTGTCGAAATCACGTTCGGGCATATGCATCGATCCTCCGGCCGGCACGCAGCCCCCTCGCCGGCTTCTGTTTATATAACGCACGAGCGGGCAAAAAGGTTCCCGTAAAATCAATTATATTGCCCCGGTGCGCTTTTTCATTATAGCAGAGCCGAAGGGAAATATCAAGAAGACGGCGTATTCGGGACGCTCCGCCGCTTTTGGGTTCTTACGATAAAAAAAGCTTGCATTTCGCGCGGGAAGCAGTATAATATATACGAAAAAGTTTGTTGCAGTTCGGAAACAAACGGCACGTCCGTGAACTGTTTTGGAGGCTCGATCAATAAAATGAAGACTACGCCCGGCATACAGCGCAAGACTTACCGAAAAAAGCTCCTTCAGCTAATCGAGTCGGAGGATCTCATTTTCGTGCTCGGCCCGCGCAGGGCGGGAAAAAGCACGTTCGCCTATGAGCTTGAGGAGCTTTTGAAGCGCCTTGCTATGAGCGACGTTTACGTCAGCCGCATCAATTTCGAGGATACGGCTCTGCTCAGGGTCTCGGTGGAGTCGCTGCGTGAAATGTTCGAGACGCGCTATGCAAACGGCAAAAAGAACATTTTCCTTGTGGACGAGATATCGCACCTCAGGGACTGGGAGCCGGCGCTGAACGAAGTGCTTGCCCTGCCTAAGGTAAAGGTGATACTTTTCTCCTCCACGCGCGAGGTGCTGTCCGAGCGCATAGACCTTGTGCGCGAGGGCCGCTGCGGGGTGGTGGATATGCTGCCGCTGTCGCTTTCGGAATTCCTGTTCTTCCACGGCTTCCGCGAGATCGACCGGAACGAGCCGGTCTCCAACGTAAAACTCTACCGCGGGCCCGACGACAAGACGTTTACGCTGGGCGAGATCTACCGAACGTACGTGTCGGTGGGAGGTATGCCTGTGGTCTCGAGCGGGCAGCTTGCGGCGCGGCACACGTGGGTCGCCGCCGAGGGCACCTACTGCTCCTCCGTAACGCACGATATAATGGAGTACGGCAGCAAGTCCGACAAGTCCCGCATAACCGACCCGCTGCTTTTGCGTACGGTCATAACAGTGCTTGCCAAAAACGTGGGCGTCAATATCTCCGCAACGCGCGTCGGCAAGATCGCCTCGGAGTATCTTGAAAGGCCCTCCTCCACCAAAACGGTCGAAAGCTATATGCAGGCCATACTCAATTCGCACCTGTTCTACGTTTCGGAAAGGTTCGATATCCGCTCCAATGCGCGGCTTAAAACCCTGTCAAAATACTATATCGCCGACGTCGGCGTGTGCGGCTACGTGCTGGGCGTGCAAAGGCTCGACGACGGCACCGTGCTTGAAAACCTCGTTTATATGGAGCTGGTGCGCCGCGGCTTCGGCGTGATGAACGGCAAGCTCGGCTCCGACGAGATCACGTTCGTCATAGACCCCTTCGGCGAGCGCGCTTACGTTCAAACCACCGCTCGCCTTGATGAAAGCAACCGCCAAAAGGTGCTGTCCCCCCTGCGCCGCATAAAGGACAATTATCCCAAGGCCGTCGTCACCATGAACTCCAAAACAAAAAAGACCCCCGACGGCATTCTCATCGTGAACGCCCTCGACTTCCTCATGGGCGCAAGCTTGAGGTGAGCTTTAGCCCCGACCCCCGCGGAAAAAACCGCGGGGGTTATTTATTAACATAGGAAAATAAGCTTGCGTTTATTGGCTCCGTTTGCTAAAATGTATTTGCCGCACAAACCGGATACACGGCTTATCGTATGTTCCCTTCGGCGCTTCGCCGGCCCGGTGTTCAAGGTTTGCGCAGCAGCAAGCGGAGCTGTGCGTTTTTCGGCGCAGCACCGTTTGGAGCCGCACATTTTTATTCAATTCCAAGGAGGACTCGAAATGCAAAAGAACAAGTTCAAGTCGATCGCCGCAGTGCTGCTCGCGGTGATGATGCTGTTGTCAGTGTTGCCGGTAGGGGCGGCAGGATTGGCAGAAGAAGCCGAAGATATCGTCTGCTATGCATTGACGCAGGAAGGCAAGACCGGCAGCGATTATGCTTCTTCCGACGGCATATCCTTTAACTGGTGCGTGTGGTTTACAACCTATTGTGCAAGCAAGGTCGGACTTTGCGGCACAACAAGCGACTACACAAGCAACGTGTTCCCGCCTGTTGAGCGCAGCACTTGGGAGGCCAACAACTGGGGCGCAACAGGTGTTCCTTATCAGGTGAACTGGTTTACGGGGAATGAAAAAGGCGATTACTATTATTTCGGCTCCCGCGGCAGTTCTGTCAACAGCAACTCGCATACCATTAAGGCGTCCCGGGACAGTTTTGTTCCCGAGGAGGGCGACCTGATCTATTTTGATTGGGAGCATGACAACGCGCTGAACCACGTGGCGATAGTGTATGATTACGACGCATCGACCCGGACCGTTTATTATATCGGGGGCAATCAGGGCAGCGGAGATGAATCTTGGCCCGAACGAACCGTCAGCAAAAAGACCATTTCAATGGATTCCGAGGATCTTATGGGGTTCTTGAAGCCGGGATATCAATTCAGTTCCGATGGAAACATTACGATAGCTTCATATACTACCGGAGATACCTATCCTGATTACTTGAAAAATGCTGCGATAGATTCTATAGTGGATCCTTGGAATTTCTATAATCGTGAGTGTACCTCCTTTGCGGCATGGTGTTTGAATGACAGAAACGGTGTCGCGTTCACAAACCAGTACCTTGGAGCATCACGATGGGGCCATGCTAAAGAATGGGGAAGTAAAGCCCAAGAGCTTGGCGTAACTGTTGACAATAATCCGGCTGTTGGCTCGATTGCTTGGTGGACTGCCGGAACTTATGGACATGTTGCGTGGGTAAAAGAAGTATCCGGGAGTTCGGTCGTTATTGAGGAGTACAATTATAATTACGCCGGAAGCTGGGGCCAAAGAACCATTGCTGCTTCATCTCCTAACGGCTATATACACATTAAAGATATACCGACGGTTCCTCAGCCCTCGAAGCCGCAGATACTCAACGCTGCAACCAATATTGATACTTGGTTCGAGTGGACGCCCTGCACCAATACTCTTTCTTATGACGTGAGAGTTTATAATAACGGTTCGAGCACTCCGATAGTGGCACAATACGGAGTGACCGCGACCTATTTTACCTGCCATTTAAACAACGGAACTTATCAGTTCGACGTTTGCGCTACCAACAATGTAAATGGTGAGGTCGTGTATACGGCATCCGACAAGATAACCTTTACCGTTACGAATCATACCGAGTTTGAGCCGTACAGGACGGAAGCCTGGAACGGACACACATATAAGCTTTATGATTATGATTTCGTCAGCTGGGTCGAAGCAAAAACCTTCTGCGAGCAGAACGGCGGCCACCTTGTAACGATCTCAGATCAGGCGGAGAACGACTTTGTGTGGAATCTGATCCAGAACTCCTCCCGCGTCGGCTGCTGGACAGGCGGCCGCACATCAAATCACTCCTCGTGGAGTTGGATCACCGGGGAGTCTTTCGGCTATTCCAACTGGGCAAGCGATGAGCCAAACAACTCATACGGAATTGAGTTTTATACGCAGATGTGGCGTTCAAGCGGCAAGTGGAATGACGCTATGATGGTCGATACCGAGATATGCCTGGTTCTCGAGATGGACGAGCTGGAGCACAGTCACAGCATTGAATATGTGCCCGAAGTCTTGCCCACATGTACCGAGCCCGGCAATATCGCCTATTGGTACTGTACGGGATGCGGAACAGCTTTCTCCGATCCCGAGGGCGAAAACGAGATCAGCATTGATGATACAGTTATCCCCGCGACGGGACACACCTTCGTTGATGAAGACATACCTGCTACCTGCATCAGCTATGCGGGGATCAGACACACCTGCAGCGTTTGCGGCTATTCGTATGTCGAATATGCAGGCGAATACTCAGACTGGTCTACGGAGTATCCCGACGGCATTGACGAAGCTCTGATCGAGAGCCGGACCGAGTATCGTTATCGCGATTATGAAACCACGACTTCATACGAGACCTCTATGGAAGGCTGGACCCAGATTGGGAGCTCTTGGGTGCAGTCCGGATCCGGAACCATAAACTACGTTTCCGGCTGGCCTTCCGGATATGACAGAAGCCACAGTACTTATACGACCTACAACAAGACGCCAAAAACGGCTTCCGAAACCGAAACGGATAAAGTCGTTATCAACTCGACTTCGACTCCTGGCTATATCTACTGGCACTGGTGCAGAGGAGAGCTTACAGACGGTCCGTCCAATAGACTGATAGAAGAATACTATACCGATGAGTTCTGCTGCTTCCATGCATTTTACAGTACGACGCCCGAAACGAGCCTTGAACACCTGAGCAGTGATTACAGTGTTGTCAAGTTCGCAAACGCCGACAGCTGCACAGACAGCTACTGGTATTGGTTCCTTCCCGTATATCGCCAGAACTGGACAAGCTACAAAAAGCTCTTCACCTACGAGCGCTGGAGCGACTGGTCCGAATGGGGACCCGATCCTGTTGAGGCAAGCGATACCCGGGAAGTTGAGACAAGGACGGTCTACCGTTATGTATCCGCTCAGTATGGCGATCATGCGTGGGATGAAGGCGTTGTTACTACCCCGTGTACGCATGAACATGATGGGGAAATGAAATACACCTGCACCGTTTGCGGAGCGACCAGATTTGAGACGATCCTCTCTCCCGCGACCTATTCAGCGACGTATTTCATCGACGGCGAGCAATACGCAGAACAGCTTTATTGGGAAGATGAGCCCATTACCCCGCCCGACTACACCGCGCCCGAAGGCTACACCTTCTCCGGCTGGATGCTGTCAGACGGCTCGGCGCTGCCCGAAGTAATGCCCGCGCACGATCTTGAGGTGTTCGGCACGCTCACCCGAAACTACGTCACCGTCACCTACACGGGCGCGTACACCGGCACCGCGGAGGTGCCATACGGCGGAAACGCGGAGCTTCCCGTGCTTGACGCGGAGGGCGTGCACTTCACGTTCAGCGTGAACGGCGAGCCCTGGGACGGCACCAACCTCACGGAGGACGTGACGGTCACGGTCGGCATGGACATCAACGTCTACACCGTTTCCTTCATAGATCCCGTGGACGGGCTCACCCTTTCGGTGCAGAGCGTCGTACACGGCCAGAACGCCGCCGCGCCGGAGGCCCCTCAGCATTACGGCTATACCTTCGTCGGCTGGGATACGGCGTTCACCAACGTCAAGTCCGACTTGACCGTTATCGCGATCTATGATCCGGTGGAGTTCACCGTTATATTCATGGACGGCTGCGACAACGTTATAGAGGTACAGTCCGTGCCTTACCTCTCGGCGGCGACGGCTCCCGCAGACCCCGTGCGCGAGGGCTGGACGTTTACCGGATGGGACGTCGATTTCTCCTGCGTGGAGCACGCGCTTATCGTAAACGCCACCTGGAGCCGCAACTACTATACCGTCACGTTTGTGGGCGTCTACTCCGGCACCGTTACCGTTGAACACGGCGCGGACTGCGAGCTGCCCGTGTACGATTCCGCGTCGGTGCATTACACGTTCACCGTGAACGGCGAGCCGTGGGACGGCAAGAACATAACCTGCGACGTTACCGTTACGGTAGGCGTTGCCATAAACGGCGTCTATACCGTTACATTCGTCGACTGGGACGGCACTGTGATCGATACCCAGCAGGTAGCCTACGGCGCCGCGGCGGTGGCCCCCTCCGACCCCGTACGCCCGGGCTGGACGTTCATCGGTTGGGATAGGGAATTCTCTTACGTGACGGGCGACCTGACCGTTTGCGCGCTGTATGAGGAGAACGAGGCTCCCGAAGTGATCCTCGGCGACGTCAACGGCGACGGCCTTATCACGGCAACGGATATCTCGGTGCTGTTTGCATACGTTATGAATGCGGGCTCGATCTCGGATAGCGCCATGATCGCGGCCGACGTCAACGGCGACGGCGAGGTCAACGCCACCGACGCAAGCCTGCTTGCACAAATGGTATTCGGCGCATAAAGCCGCACAGCCCGATCCCGCCGCGCCCGCGGCGGGATTTTTTGCGCCGCGGGTTGACGAAGGGAAGGGGTTCTGCTATGATTGTATATGTGAAAGGAGTGATATTTTGCTTCCGTATTTGAAGATATTCGGCGTGCAGATACCCATGTACGGGCTGTGCATGTCCGTGGGCATGCTGCTTGCGGTGGGGCTGTCGGTGCTCCGCACCAGAAAGCGCGGCGGCGACGTTGAAAAGCTTATGACGGTGGCGCTTCTGGCCATCGTGTTCGGCATAATCGGGGCGAAGCTTTTGTACTTTGCCGTGACCTTCACATGGGAAGAGATAGTCGAAAGCGTGCGCGCAAACGGCATACTCTACCTTTTGGAGGGAGGCCTCGTGTTTTACGGAGGGCTCATCGGCGGCGTGCTGGGGGCGTTCCTGGGCTCGCTCATAATGCGTGAGCCGCTGTACCGTTATTCCGACCCCGTCGTGCCCGTGCTGCCCCTTGCCCACGCCATAGGCCGCATGGGGTGCTTCTGCGCGGGCTGCTGCTACGGCCGCGCTACCGATTCGTGGATCGGCATGGTGTTCCCGTCCGCCGTGACGGGGCTTGCCCCGGGGGTTGCGGTGATACCCACCCAGCTTATCGAGGCGGGCGTGAACCTGCTCATTTTCATCGGCCTGCTGCTTTTCACGCGCAGGCGCAGGTATCGCTTCACCACGCTGTGGGTGTACCTTATTTGCTATGGCGTAATGCGCTTTATCATAGAGTTCCTGCGCGGGGACGAGATACGCGGCATATTCGGCGCGTTCTCCACTTCGCAGTGGATAAGCCTTGCGCTTATCGCGGTCGGCGCCGCTGCGCTCGTCGTGACGGGCGTTCGCGCAAAGCGCGA
>JAEEGL012885781.1_pt1 | contig 39571 bp, 25 predicted proteins | sample 9134231 | NCBI WGS metagenome assembly JAEEGL01 (sample SAMN16246548, study PRJNA631951) | gut metagenome | biome: gut microbiome; feature: rumen; material: fiber-attached | host: Bos | place: Iran: Karaj | collected 2018-10
GCGAGCCGCTGCCGTCGTCGACATTGTGGAGCAGGTGGCTGTCGCTCAAAAGTGTCAAGGTGCGGAACAAGGTGCTGCGGTCTACGGTGGGCAAAGCCTCCTCTAGGTCGTAGAGGCTGAATACGCCATCGAAACCGTGACGTATCTGTTTCCATATCATCAGTCTCACTGCAGTGACACGGATGCCGGCATTGTGTAATGTCTCTTCGTCAGTCATTTCATTCAAACCATTCTAACCTTCGTAACGTTCTTTTCTTACCTTTATTGCCCTCATGGCGTTCAAAACAGCGAGGACGGTGACTCCGACATCGGCGAAGACGGCCATCCACAGGGTCGCCAGTCCGACGGTAGCGAGTGCGAGCACAGCCAGTTTCACTCCGATGGCGAAAACAACATTCTGTCGGGCGATGCGTAGGGTGCGTCGGGCAATCCGGATGGCGAGGGCGATTTTGGAGGGGCTGTCGTCCATCAACACCACATCGGCGGCTTCGATGGCGGCGTCGCTGCCCAGTCCGCCCATGGCGATACCTACGTCGGCACGGGCTAGCACAGGGGCGTCGTTGATACCGTCGCCCACGAAGGCAAGGGCGTGGTTGTCTGTTTTCTCAGTGAGGAGTCGTTCTATCTGCTCCACTTTGTCGGTGGGGAGCAGCTCACAGTGCCATTCATCGATGCCAAGTTGCTGTGCCACATGGGTTCCGACTTCCTTTCGGTCGCCGGTGAGCATCACGGTGCGTGATACACCGAGTGCCTTTAGCGTGGCGATGGCTGAAGCCGAGTCTTCTTTTATCTGGTCGTTGATGACGATATGGCCTGCATATTCGCCGTCGATGGCGACATGGATGATGGTGCCTTTATGGGTGCAGTCGTGCCACTGGGCGCCGATGTCGTCCATCAGTTTGCTGTTTCCTACCGCCACCACCTTCGATTCTCCGCACTCAATCCTCGCTGTAATGCCACGACCGGCAATCTCCGTCACCTCGCTGACACTGCAGCCGTCGGTGGCTTCGTCGGGGAAGGCATCGCGCAGCGCGGCACCGATGGGGTGGGTGGAGAAGTGCTCCACATGGGCAGCAAGATGCAGCAATTGCTGTTCGTCATACTGTTCGGGATGCACCGCCTCGACGGCAAAACGTCCGTGGGTCAGCGTGCCGGTCTTGTCGAAGACTACGGTGCCGATTTTTGAAAGGACATCCATATAGTTGGCTCCCTTGATGAGGATGCCGTGTCGCGAAGCGCCTCCGATGCCGCCGAAAAAGGAGAGAGGTACGCTGATGACCAAGGCGCAGGGACAGGAGACCACCAGGAACAGCAGCGCCCGGTAAAGCCATACGGGGAAGGCCATGGCGAAACTCTCGGCAAATAGCGGCGGAAGCAACGCCAGCGCCAGCGCTGCAAAGACTACAACGGGTGTGTAGATTCGTGCAAAACGGGCGATAAAGGTCTCGCTGTGAGATTTGTGTTCTCCGGCATCCGACACCAGCTGGATGATTTTTGAAGCGGTGCTCTCGCCGAAACTCTTGGTGACACGTGCTTTGACCATGCCGCTGATGTTGACGCATCCGGAGATGAGTTCATCGTCGACGCCTGCTTCGCGAGGCATACTCTCGCCGGTGAGGGCGACGGTGTTGAGCGTTGTGGCTCCTTCCAGGATGACGGCATCCAAGGGTACCTTTTCACCGGGTTGCACGATGATGGTCTCGCCGACATCAACGGTGTCGGGAGCTACCGTCAGGGTCTCGCCGTTGCGCACCACATGGGCGCTGTCGGGACGTATCTCCATCAGGTGGGCGATGCTGTCGCGGCTCTTGCCTTCGGCATAGCCTTCAAAGAGTTCGCCGACCTGGAAGAAAAGCATGACGAATACGGCTTCGGCAAACTGGGGTTCGGCTCCGGGCAGGAACCCGATGGTCAATGCACCGAGGGTGGCAATCGACATGAGGAAATGCTCGTTGAAGGCTTCGCCATGCAGCAGCCCTTCGGCGGCCTCCTTCAAAGTGTCGAAACCGACCAGAAGGTAGGGTACGAGAAAGACAAGGAGCAACTGCCATGTCGTCAAGTGGCAGGTGTGCTCGACGATGACCGCTCCAGCCAGCAGGACGGCGGTGACCAAGATAAGTATCAACTGATGATGGATGCCGCCCTCATGATGATGATGTTCATGGTGCCCGTGTTCATGCTCGTGGTGGTGTTCATGGTGATGTTCCTGCGCATGATGATGCTCATGGCAGTGGCATTCCGGGTGTTCTGATTTGTTATGGTGGTGATTGTGAGCCATATATTTGCAGTTTTATTGTTTCGTTTCTGACTGCAAAAGTACGGCGCTTTTCCTGCAACCGGGTTGCAGAGTGGTGTCAGACTCCGTTACCGGGGGATCTTCTTGTATTTTTTGATTAGTTCCTTGAATTTCGGGAGCTCCCTGATGGAACTTATCAGCGGGTCGGTTTCCAGGAAGTAGAAATCACGGAAACCAAGCTGCAAGGCAATATCGAGTTCCCACAAGGCTTTGTCGGTATTGCCCATCCGGCAATAGAGGACGCATAGGCTCCTATGGTGCCGAGGATTGAGGATGTTGGCTCCTTTGATTTGGTTCAACATCCTTAGTGCTTCGTCGCTTCTCCCGAGTTCCACATAGGCGTGTGCCTGCATGTCGATATTGGCGTTATCTACAAGGTATTGCAGGTCATCCTTGGCTTTTTCGGGTTGTCCTGAGAAAATGTAGCTATAGGCTCTGTAGTATATGATTTTGATGAAGTCTTGTTCTTCTATTGTGACAGGCATTTCTTCATCGATGACTTCGACAGGGTGCTCTTCTACGGCGCCTTCCTCAATGACGCTTTCCTCTACGATGGCGAAATAATCAGAGAGCCAATTGTCGAACATTTGGATTACTTTTGTATAGTTTTGGTTCAAGAACTCGTATTCTGTTAGTGCTTCCCAGTACTTATGCTCTGTCAAGAGTGAATTGGCGATTTTGTAGGCGGCTTTCTTTTTGCCTTGAGCATTCAGGGCTTCCACCTTGTATTGATAGACCGATAACAAATCCGGGTTGTCTTTTAGCAAGGCGTCGAAGCATTTTACGGCTTTTTTGTAGTTGCCCAGATGCATGGTGCTGAGCGCTGCATAATAATCGGTGAACAATGAATTCTTACCTTGTTTCCGTAGGGATTCGTTGATTTGGATGGATTTCTCATAGTCGTTTTGGATAAAGAGGAACTGGAACATGTAGAACCAGTCGTTGTCGTCGAAGTTTCCGGATATTTTCATAAGCTTCTCAGTGAGCATATCCGCATAATCGCGATTGAATGCGTATTGTGTCTCAGACCAGGCTTGAGGTCTCTTTTCCGAAATGAGTTCGATATATTTGTTCGACGATTCGTCGTAACGGCCGGCCATGTACAGGACGAAAGCGGAATAAGAATAGAGATTTTCCATACCGATTTCAGTGATGTAGCCGTCATCTACCTTCGTAATGTAGGTGTAGGCACTGTCGTAATTATAAAGATTCAGGTAGTAATTTGCCAGTTTTAGGTAAATTGAGTTTATATCGTATTCGGGATTGTTTTTATCCGTGTGTTGAATTATTGTTTTGTTGATTCTGATGCATTTTTCCAGTAACTCGTCGGGCTCTTCTTCACTGGGTAAGTTGAAGACATCTCTTTCGGCTTGGAATGATGCTGTATGATATAAATCGAATAGAAATTCGCATAAGGTACTGTTGATGTCCAGTATTTCTGGACTCATGAAATAGTGACAGGAATCTAAAAGATGGTTCTTTTCAACAAGGTCTATTGCGGGGCTGATATAATCGGTTGTATATGTTGTGGAATAATAATTAACCTGCATGCATTGTCTGGTAAGACAGTATGCTTTGAGCTTCTTCTCGCAGTCGGTTGGTGGGGTGTATAGAATTGCTGCTTCGCCGTAGGATGATGACTTTTTTAGATGTTCATCAATCAAACTGTCCATATGGGCCTGGGTGGCCTCGTTTTCATAATCGTAGTCGTTCATTAACTTAAACCACATCATCCAATGGGCGCTTGAGAGATAGAGATAGGCATCGCCGCAGGTGGAATCCATCGCAACGCATTTTTCAAATATCATAATAGCCTTCTCGTATTTAGTTGAATCATATAGTGCTATACCTTTTGATATCAAGTCCTCCACTGTGACTGGCGGCTCTGGTGCTTTCGCTTTCTTGTTTGTTTTTCGTGTTTGTGCATTGGCTGCGCCGAGAAGAACTACAGCCGTTAATAATACTATATTTTTCTTCATCAATTTTGAATTTTGTATTTTTACAATTTTAATAACCTCAGAATAGTCTAAAGGATTCATTGTAACGCATATAGAATCCGACGAGCAGATCTGTTTTACGGAGGTCCAAATCATAGAGGGCATCCAACTGCAGCCCTAGGTTCAACTTCTTGTATTCGTGTTCGAAAGCGCATCTGAAAGTCAGTATGTTGCGAATGTCCGCTGAGACGGTTGCGGCACTGGCGGGCATGTGCTGTGCCGAGTAGGCGTTCACCGACCAGAACATAGGGCTGCCCATGGCGCTGAAATAGTGGTCGCCATGCCACCATCCGGCCGATGCCAGCAGACGACACCCTTTGCGTTCGTTTCTGGCTATGTTTTTGTATTCGTAGGTAAGTACAGGATAGAAGCCTTTGCCGCCGTTGTCAAGGTCTTTGTCTTCAAGCTGATAGTAGTAGAATGGCAAGTCAAGTGTGAAGCGATGCGTGTGTTTCTTGTTAGATGTGTACTGCAAACGAACCCCTATGCGCTCATTGAATGTCGTCACGGTGTTGGTGTCTATTGTCTTGACCTCACCGCCTCTATGACTGGCTACAAAATGGAAGGGGATGTCGATATTGAAGCTTTGTTGCTCTGGTCTGAAGCAGTCGCCAACAAAGGCCACAATGGTGTCTATGCACATTGTGTCGTGCACGGCTTTCCGCTCAGCGCAACATGGACGGATCGGCTCCCCGGTTGTTCTGGTGTATTTAAAAAAGCTTACAACATGCTGGCTGCCCATCGTGAAACGCTCTTGGTCGGCTGTCCAGGGGGTGAGGTAGTGGCTCCAGTCAAGCCAGGTATCGCTTTGCCAGAAACGGGTGTTTGTCAGTATCTGGAGACCGTCCTCCTGGTAGTTGTATATCCATCGTGAGGGGTCGTACACGGGTGCGTCAAGCCGATGATTGTGGCTGCCGTATATCGTTCCGGCCACCAGGGTAAGCCAATCGGAGGGCATATATACAAGCGAGAGCGTGGGACGCAACTTGTACAGCGAGTCAAGTCCGGCAAAAAGATCGGCGTGGATACCCACACGCAACTGGGCACGTTCGTTGATGCCATAAACCAGGGTGGGAGAGAACCGGAACCCTGTCACTGTGTATCCCTTAGCCATGGGTGTGGCATACTCGGCGTCGAAAAAGAATCCGGTGGCGTCGATGTTAAGCAGCAAATGGCGGCTGTTGCTGTCAAGGTCTTCGCACGTGGGAGGCTCGACAACCTGGGCTCGGAGCCCGGCAAAAGGCGCTGTACATGCAATCGCGAAGAATATTAGGAGTAGTTTCTTCATTTTTGACTTTTTAACAATAACGCCGTCGGGAGGGTTTTAGTATGTGCTGTTTTGGTGTGCTCTTTTTTTATGAAAAACCTTTTTCTTTGATGGCAATACAACGTTTTGTTTGCCCTTTTCAATGATGAAAAAGAGGGTTGTTTCTCGTGTAATTACATGGCATACAAATTTTTGTATTTTATTATTATTTTCTTTACTTATAAATGCTTTTTTTTTACTAATTTTGCACGAAATTTTTTTATCGTTATGTATACAGATACCACAAAATTCATCGGTGAGGGTTTGACGTATGATGACGTCCTCCTCGTCCCCAGCTTTTCAGACATTCTTCCCCGCGAAGTGAAAGTTAATTCGCGTTTCTCCCGTAACATCACGCTCAACATCCCGCTGGTTTCCGCCGCCATGGATACGGTGACCGAAGCCGCCATGGCTATCGGTATGGCCCAGGAAGGTGGTATCGGTGTATTGCACAAGAACATGACTATCGAAAGCCAGGCCAACGAGGTGCGCAAAGTCAAACGTTCGGAGAACGGCATGATTGTCGACCCGGTAACGCTGGGCAAGGATGCCTTGGTGAAGGACGCCCTTAGCCTGATGCATGAATACCATATCGGCGGCATTCCCATCGTCGATTCCAATAAGAAACTTATCGGTATGGTTACCAATCGTGACTTGCGTTTCGAACGCAATCTGAGCCGTCCGCTCAGTGAGATTATGATAACCGACCTGGTGACCACCCACGAGGGTACCACCTTCGAAGAGGCTGCCGAAATATTGCAGGAACACAAAATCGAAAAACTCCCTGTCGTTAATAAGGAGGGTCTTTTTGTAGGACTGATTACCTATAGCGACATCATGAAGAACAAGGAACATCCCAACGCTTGCAAAGATGCCAACGGCCGTTTGCGCGTGGCTGCCGGTGTGGGTATCACGGCCGACATGATGGAACGTGTGGATGCCTTGGTGGAAGCCGGTGTGGACGCTGTGGTGATCGACACAGCCCACGGCCATTCCATCCGTGTGGTGGAAGCGTTGAAGGCGGTGAAGGCCAAATATCCCCAGCTTGATGTGGTTGTGGGTAATATCGCCACCGGCGAAGCGGCTCTGATGCTCGCCGAGGCTGGCGCCGACGCTGTCAAGGTGGGTATCGGACCTGGAAGCATCTGCTCCACCCGTATCATTGCCGGCATCGGTGTTCCGCAACTTACCGCTGTCTGCGAAGTGGCAGGTGCGCTCAAACAAGGCGGCTTCGATGTCCCGCTGATTGCCGACGGCGGCATCCGTTACAGCGGCGATATCGTCAAAGCGCTTGCTGCCGGTGCTAGCAGCATCATGATTGGCTCACTGGTGGCAGGTGTTGATGAGGCTCCCGGCGAGACCATCATCTTCGAAGGCCGCAAATTCAAATCGTACCGCGGCATGGGTTCCCTCGAAGCCATGCAGAGCGGCTCCAAGGACCGTTACTTCCAGGACAAGGAGACCGATGTCAAGAAACTTGTTCCCGAAGGCGTTGTGGGTCGCGTGCCTTACAAGGGTACACTCAACGAGGTAATCTACCAACTGGTCGGCGGACTCAAAGCCGGTATGGGTTACACGGGTTCCAAGAATATCGAGATGCTGCAGCAAGCCAAGTTTATCCGCATCACCGCTGCCGGTCGCACCGAAAGTCACCCGCACGATATCGCCATCACCCGCGAAGCCCCCAACTACTCCAGATAATTCTCTGACAACCGACCCAAAACACATAAAGAGTCTTTTTAAAACATAAAACGTTAAACTTTTTACCCCTTGAAAAAACTAGTTGCTTTTATCTTTTCCCTGTCATTCGCTTTTGTCGCTTTCGCTCAGACACAGGACGATCCCGTCATTTTTGAAATCAACGGAAAGAAAATCTTTAAGTCGGAATTCATGAAGGAGTTCCTTCGCTCGGTGGGCAAAGACCCCAAAGCGGCTCCTACGGCATGTACGTACGAGAAACGACAGGCACTGACGGAATATGTGGATTTGTTCGTGAATTTCCGTACCAAGCTGGAAGATGCCTATATGCGTGGATTCGACACCAATGTGACGCTCGTCAAGGAACTGAAAGGTTATCGCGACGAACTTGCAGCACCCTACCTTATCGATTCGGCTTCCATGCTTCGTATTCTCCAGGAGGCTTACGACCGCAACCATTATACGATGCATGCTGCCCATATCCTCGTCAAAGTCAAAAAGAACGCCACACCTGACGATACACTTAAAGCTTACAAAAAGGCGATGGAATACTACAATCGTGTCATGTCGGGCGAGGATTTCCTCTTGGTTGCTACCGAAGCCAACGAAGAACGGGCCAAACAGGAAGGTTTTGCTTCCGACGACCCGCGTCGTCGTGCCGACAACGGCGACTTGGGCAATTTCACCGTGTTCGATATGGTCTACCCCTTCGAAAACGCTGTTTACAGCCTCCAGCCGGGTGAGGTCAGCAAGCCGGTGCGTTCTCAATACGGTTACCATGTCGTCAAACTGCTCGACAAAACGCCTTTTTTCGGAAAATGCACGTTCCAGCATATCTGGTGCGCTGCTAATACCAATCCTGCCTATGCGGAAGTGCGTTGTCGCGAAGCCTATGGACAGCTGATGGAAGGAGCAAGTTTCACCACAGTGTGTCGCAACTATTCTGACGACAACGGAACGGTCAACAACGGCGGTCTGCTGACCGATATGTCAATCCGCCAGCTGCCTCCGGAATATATCGTGGTGCTGAGTGGATTGAAACCAGGTGAGATTTCCCAGCCGTTCCAGACCTCTTATGGATGGCATATCCTGCTGCTCAACAACCGCGACAGTATCCCCGCTTTCGAGGATATGGTGCCCAACTACAAGCAACGTCTCACGCGTGACCCCCGCAACAAGGAACCTCGCAAGTCGTTTATCGAACAATGCAAGAAGCGCTACAATTTTATCGATTACACCCAGATGTATTTGAAGCCTTCCAAGAAAGGAAAAAAACAGGAACGCGTCTATCTGGCCAGTCTCGACGAATGTGTGGCGGCATTCACGCCTGAGGTATGGAACTTGCAATGGGTCTACGCCGACAGCATGATTACTGACCTGCGTCCTCTCTTTGTTGTGGGTGAGAAGGAATACACCGCTGTCGACTTCCTCAAGTATGTCGAAGCGCACCAGCACGCTGAACGCCCTCAGGATATGCGGATGTTTACCGAACGTCGTTACGACGAATTTATCGACGAGATGGTCTTCGCCTATGCCGACTCGCAACTGGAAATAGAGAATCCTGAATTTGGCGAACTGATACAGGAATATCGCAACGGCTTGATGATTTTTGCCTACAATGACGAAATGATTTGGTCAAAGTCCTTCCGCGACACTTTGGGCCTTCAGGCTTTCTATCGTGTGGCCTCTCAAACCCATAGTATCGACAACGAAGAAGATGCTCCTTATTTCTGGAATGAAAGGGCGCTGATTACACTTTTTACTGTCGACGACAGTGCCTCCATCGCCCCTGAGAAGATGATCAAACTTCTGGAAAAATGTGACAAAAAAGGCTGGGATTCCATCCAGTTCTACAACAAAGTGGCTGCTGCTGTAAAGAATGGTGGCACCTTCCGTATTGAGGAGCAGATTGTCGAACGCGACCATCAAACTCTTTTGAAACCTTCTTGGTGGCGCAAGGGCATCTATTGCAATCCGCTGCCCAAAGGCTATCAGATTGTCAAGGTCGTGAAAACCATCGACCCCTGTTTGAAATCGGTCAAAGAGGCTCGAGGCTACTATATCAACGACTACCAAAACGAACTCGACAAACAGCTTATCGAGCAGCTCCGCAAACAGTACCACGTCGTTATCCATCAGGACGTCATTGACGATATTACTTATTGATTCTATCTGCTCCCCCTTCAAAACCCAAACATCTTTCTAAAACGTTAAACGTAAAACGTAAAATCTCAAACATCGTGAAACTCACACGTCTTATTCGTAACACTTCAGCCCTTATACTGGTCTTTTTGGCGTTCACCACTTCCGTCACGGCACAGAATGAACCTGTCATCGATAAGGTGGTGGCTGTTGTCGGGAAAAATATCGTCAAGCTTTCCGAAATAGAAAACAGCTATGCCTCCATCCGTTTGCGACAGGGCTATGAAAATGCTTTTGAAAACCGTTGCAATATTCTGGAAAGCATCTTGATTTCCAAACTCCTGATTCATAAGGGCGAAATCGACAGCACGGAGATCACCGACGAGGATGTCGAGACGAATGTAAAGTATTACCTCTCCAGCTATGAACAGCAATATGGAAGCAAGGAAGCTATCCGGCAGGCAACAGGTTACACTTACGAGGAACTCAAGGATTTGCTTTCCAAGATGATTCGTGAGCGCATGCTGTCGGAAAAAGTTCAGATGGAATTGACCAATGGTGTGAAAATCACTCCCTACGAAGTGGCGGAGTACTTCAACCGGATTCCTGCCGACAGTATCCCCACCATCGAGGAAACTTTCGAAATCGCCGAGATTGTTCGCAAACCCGATGTCAACGACGACGAACGGGAACGCGTGCGGTTGGAATTGAACAAAATGCGCGAACGCATCCTTAACGGCGACCAGTTCTCCATGCTCGCCACGCTTTACTCCGAAGACCCGGGCTCCGCTTCCAAAGGCGGCGAACTGGGCTTCCATGGCCGCGGCTATTGGGTCGCTGAGTTTGAAGCTGCCGCTTTTGCTCTGAAGCCTGGCGAAGTGTCGCCGGTCATCGAAACCAAATTCGGGTTTCATATCATCCAGCTCATCGAACGTAGAGGCAATACCATCAACTGTCGCCATATTTTGATGGCTCCGAAAGTGTCACCCGAAGACCTGTTGCGCAACCGTATCCTCCTCGACAGCGTAGCCCGCGAAATCCGCTTGGGGCATATCTCCTTTGCCGATGCCGCAATGCAATATTCCGACAACGCCAACAAGATTCAGGGCGGCAAGGTGACGCATCCCTCCATGGGCGGCTATAAGTTTACTGCCAACGAACTACGACAGCTCTACACAGGCATCAGCTTTTCTCAGATGAATGCCGGCGATGTCAGCAACGCCACCGCAATGAAAACCGACGAAAATAAGGATGCCTACCGCATCGTCACCGTCGTCCGTCGCAATCCTGAACACCGTGCAAACCTTACCGACGACTACGACCGTATCTACTATGCCGCTCTTGAGTATGCCAAGCAGAACAAAATCTACGACTGGGCATCCAAAATCATCAAGAGCACCTACATCCATATCGACGACGAATTCAAACAATGCAACTTCCGCCTCAAATGGTTCTGACATCATAATACACTCTACCCCTTTAACTCAAAGCAACATTTTAAAACACGTAACGTAAAACCTCCAACTCTTGAACTCTCAAACCTATAACTCCGATCATCTGTCCGACAGCGCCGCAATCGACCTGTTGGTGTCGAAATATGAGTCGCTGAAAACTGAAATCGCTAAGCGTATTGTCGGTCAGGAAGCTGCCGTCGACAGTCTGCTTATCTCTATCTTCAGTGGCGGCCATTGTCTTCTGGTGGGTGTCCCCGGTCTGGCGAAAACACTTATGGTCAATACGCTCGCTCAGGTACTCGGCCTACAGTTCTCCCGCATCCAGTTCACCCCCGACCTCATGCCGAGCGACATCACAGGCAGTGAGATTCTCGACGAGTCTCGCCATTTTAAGTTTGTCAAAGGCCCCGTCTTCGCCAACATCGTACTGGCTGACGAAATCAACCGTACCCCTCCCAAAACGCAGGCCGCTCTCCTTGAAGCCATGCAGGAACGTACTGTCACGGTGTCGGGCCATAGCTATCCGCTCGACAATCCCTTCTTCGTCCTCGCTACGCAAAACCCCATCGAGCAGGAAGGCACCTACCCCTTGCCCGAAGCGCAGCTCGACCGTTTTATGCTCAATGTTAAAATTGACTATCCTTCTTTCAATGAGGAAATGGATATCGTGCGTCAGACCACGGCCGAAAAGGTGAACGACATCCGCGAAGTGCTCTCTGGCGAAGAAATCGTCGCCTGTCAGCAGGTCATCCGTCGCATGCCCGTTCCCGACAACGTGGTCTCCTATGCCGTCTCCCTCGTCGCCTCCACCCGTCCTGTGTCGCAAAGCAATAGCCTCGCAATGAAATACCTCTCCTGGGGTGCGGGTCCGCGTGCCTCGCAGTACCTAATCCTTGGAGCCAAGAGCCATGCTGCCCTTCACGGCAAATACTCCCCCGATATCGAAGATGTCCGCGCTGTCGCTGTCGAAGTGCTTCGCCACCGTGTTGTCCGCAACTACTACGCTGAAGCCGAAGGCGTCTCTGCCGACCAAATCATCACCCAACTGCTCAATTCCTAACCTCCCAGGCGACACAACATCTCATTGTTCCATGTAAAACATAACACGTCAAACCTGAAACGATACATATAGTTATGGTCAAAGTTAAAATTACAGTCCTCTTGCTGGCCCTTTGGGTGCTGTCGGCTCTCCCGCTCTCGGCACAGACGGGTATCTATATCCCCTCCGCCAAACCCATCAAGAACATGAAGAAAGCCATGCAGAATCCTGAGCAGTTCTGTCTTCTCGTCAACTACAACGGCGCTTCACCCAATTACGGCGTCGATGCTCTCGACTGGCTTGATTCGGCTTACCGTGTCGCTTTCGACCGCCACAACCCCATGCTCTACAGCATCACCATCGAAGGCTATTCCAATAGCGAGGCGCTCAGCAACGAGCGTGTCGACAATATTTACAATTACTTTGCAGGTCGCAGCTACGCTCCCTTTCCCATCCGCTATGCCGACAACCCCATTAGCTGCCATTGTCATGGCGACACCGTAGAAGTCGTGCGTTACGAAGTCCCTGTCGACCGCAAGGGCTACAACGTCGCCGACCTCCCCGCAAGCCGGCGCACCTTCAACGGTGATATCCAACTCAACAACTGCGTCCTCATCTCTTTCCGCAACAACCCTGATGAATGCCTGGGCGGCGCACGCGGTTGCATGGTCCCCTCCATGGATACCACTATTCGCGGCTACTACGCATCTGTCTTCATGAAGCGCGGTGCGCTCTATTCGGTTCAGGGCACCAAGGACAGCTGTCCTTCCGATCTCCGCTTTTCCATCGAAGAGCACCTCGACTACAAACCCATTGTTGAGCAGTATTTCCTTGTCCCCCATCGCAAACAAATCATCGTCCAGGTTGGCTACATCGTACTCCACAGCAGCATCAACCGCACCTATGGCGAATGCAGCCATCCTCTGCCTGATTCTATCTACATCCGCTTCCCTGTCACCCAGGAACAGCTCGACAACAAGATTCGCATCTTTGGAAAAAAATACTCCGAAAAAGGGGTCGAGTACAAAGCCCTTACCACCAAGAAAATCCCCTCCAAGGTTTCTCTCAACATCCAGGCCGCTGTCAATGTCATGCAGCTGGATACCATTTTCCTTGGCAAGCGCATCCAACCCAATGAGCTTAGCGACTACTTCTACGAGTGCAAGACTGACCTCGAGGACGGCTCCTTCACCTACGACGGTAAGCACTACAAAGCCTACCGGCTCGATAAGCACGGCAACTACGAGATGAAGAAACCCCTCCGCCTCCTTATGCGTATCGTAGAAGATGAAGTCGACGAAATTGACGAAGAACAGGAAGAAGACCGCCGCTACCGCGACGACGAAGAAATAGAATAAACGTCTCTCTACCCCATAAATCTTAAACTTTTACCCCGAAAATGCCGTACCTACAGACCGATGTGACTAAGGTCACAACCAAAGTCCTTCAGAATATGAAACTCCATGGCGAGAAAATCGCCATGCTCACCGCCTACGACTACTCCATGGCGCAGCTCCTCGACCGCACCAAGATTGATGTCGTCCTCGTCGGCGACAGCGCCGCCAATGTCATGGAAGGCTACAAGACCACTCTCCCCATCACCCTCGATGAGATGATTGTCTATGCCTCCTCCGTTGTCCGTGCCATCAACCGTGCACTCGTTGTTGTCGACATGCCCTTCGGCACCTATCAGGGCAACTCCAAGCAAGCACTTGCCTCCGCCATCCGCATCATGAAAGAAACAGGTGCCGACGCTGTCAAGCTCGAAGGCGGCGAGGAAGTCCTCGAATCCATCCAGCGCATCCTCAGCGCCGGTATACCCGTTATGGGCCATCTCGGTCTCACACCGCAGAGCATCAATAAGTTCGGTACCTATGCCGTTCGCGCCACCGACGAAGAAGAGGCCAACCGCGTCATTCACGATGCCCATATTCTTGAAGAGGCTGGCTGTTTCGCCATGGTGCTCGAAAAGATTCCCGCTGCCCTTGCCGGACGCATTGCCAGCCAGGTTAAGATACCCATCATCGGCATCGGCGCAGGCAATCAGGTCGACGGACAGGTGCTCGTCCTGCAGGACATGCTCGGCATCACGCAGCAGTTCAAGCCCCGTTACCTTCGCGTCTATGGCACTTTCGGCGACGACATCTCCCATGCCATCCAGCAGTATATCGCCGACGTTAAAACTTGCGATTTCCCCAACGACAAAGAACAGTATTGAGAAAGGCTTTCAAAAGTCCGCTGTGCTTGAAAGGTTAATATGGGGCGCGCTGCTTGAAAAGTAAGAGTGCGCTTCCAACCTTTTATTCAATGATTTATGCAAAGATGGCAAAAAGTTTATTTTGGAGTACAAAATATTTTTTATTTTTGCTTTTTATAGTATTCTATAAATACTTTTGTTTTTGATTAAGAATTAGAGTCATATGGCTTTGAAGGGTTGGCGATGCTTGCAGAGGTTGTTACTGACGATGCTCTTAGCGGTGGCGATTCCATCGGCGTGGAGCCAGTCACAGACATGTCTCGAAGGGGGGCGCTGGCTGGAGGTGGATGGCTGTGCATCTCCCACGGGCACAATATACGACAACGGAGGACCGGACAACGTCTATGCCAATAATTTTGAGGGTGGGTGCGTCATTATGGCTCAACCGGGGATGACCATTTCTCTATCGGGTAATTACACTACCGAGAGTGCTTACGACAGAATTTTTGTTTACGACGGATACGGTGAACAGGGGTCTTTGCTGGTCGATGGTGTGTCGGGTACGTCGAATTTGCAGGTGAGTTCCACAACCGGTTTCTTGTCGGTGAAGTTTGTTACTGACAATGCCACTCAGTTTGGCGGCTTCGCGTTGCAGTATGTGGTGACAGGCCGTGAAACGGTCTGTGGAAATGCGGTTACAGGATTGTCTGTCTCTTCGGTGACCCAGCAGTCGGCTGTTTTGGATTGGTCGGTTGACGACCCCTTGCGGCCGCTGGTGGTATTGCTCAACGGAACTGCACAGCAGGTCCTTGGCAGTACGCTTGCCTTGACAAATCTGGCACCGGGCAGGCATTATGATGTGGTGGTGGTTGATTCTGCCCATGCCGAGTGTCCCTGCTGTTATGTCCGTGCTGCCTTTCATACGCTGTGTGCCGACAGTGTGGAGGCGCCCATGGTGGAACTGTTCGACGACTATGGCTCGGGAGTGGATGTAATGCCTGACTGCTGGACTCGATTGTCCAATTATGACGATGCTTCGAACCAGCCGCAGATAGTACCCTCGCCCGATGGGGAGGGGGGCATCTTGCGCATGTATTGCGGTGGCAACAGTGTAGGAAGTCATTTTTCGCTGGTTGTCGGACCGGTCATCACCTCCGATATGGGTACTCTGCAGGGACGTTTGAAACTGCGTTCCGCGCAGGTGGGGGCTGTGGTTGAAATAGGTTTCTGCGTGGGTACGACGCTATACACGAGTCAGTTTGTCCCGGTGGATACGCTGATGGTGAGTTCAGCAGGGGTATGGGAGGAGTTTATGGTGGATTTTTCTCCCTATGCAGGCGTAGGTCGAAGGCTGGCGCTGCGCATGTTGCGCAACTTGCAGGGGGGCAATGGGTGGTCGGTTTATGTGGATGATGTGACAATAGAGGGGTGCGGAGTACAGGACCCGCTGGTTTTCAACCGCAGTCACCGCAGCTTGTGGCTTATGTGGGACGCTTATGGCAATGGGGGAAGTGTGGATTTGGAATACGGCCCACGGCATTTCGTCCCGGGAACGGGCGTCATGATGTCGGGTGTTGTATCCCCCTGTCGGGTGGCGGGCTTGGAGCCGGCCACGGATTATGAGTTCCGACTGACAGCCCATTGTGGCGGCAGTGTATCGTCGTTGTCATATTTGTCATTCGAAGGAAGAACGTTGGAGGCGGCGACTGTTGGGTTGAATTATTGCGAGGGTTTTGAATCGTGCGGCTCTTCTTTTCCGCAAGGCTGGCGGCTGGTAGGTGACGATGGAAGTGGTAGTGGATGTGAAGTGCAGACTGAGCGCAGCTATCGCGGACAGCGGGCGCTGCGACTCTCAGCCGACAACGCACATCCGTTGCGTACGCTTGTTTTGCCGGTTGTCGACACAACGGCAGTTGCAGGTTTGCAACTGTCGATGAGGTTGTATCCGCCTGCGGCGGGTATGCTGGTGGCGGGTGTGATGGAGAGTCCGGAGAATCCCGGCAGTTTTACGCCAGTGGACACATTGTCGGCTGCGGGAGGTGGCTGGTCGGAGCAGACGGTGGATCTCTCTGGTTACGAAGGTACGGGATGTTGGATTGCACTACGGCTGGAAGGCAGTGGTGGCAATCCTTGCTATATTGATGATCTCCGGCTGGCGCGCTGCATGATTACAGGTGTGGAGGTGACGAATATCACGATGGGTGGGCTGGAGGTGCGCTGGGACCAGGTTCCCGACAGCTATGCAGGCGACAGCGTGCGAATCGTGTGGGGTGCAGCGGGATTTGATGCCGACACGGCCCAGGTGATCTCGGTTCCAGTGCGCGGAACGGCGATACTGACGACAGGCAACCAGCAGCGTTTTTTCCTTACGGGGCTGGAAGCGGACAGCGACTATGAATTAATGGTTTACGGGGTGTGCGACGCACAGGTGAATTACTGTGAAGGGGAGCGGATAAGGGTGCATACACTTTCGCATGCGCTGGTGTTGCCCTATTGTGAGGGTTTTGAGTCGGGCGATGCAATACCTGAGGGATGGTTGGTGGCACAGTCCTGGGGTATGTATCCGCGGGTAGGCACCAATGCAGGCGGCGTTCACGGCGGCAGCCGATGTCTGCAGTTGGACAGTTATGGTGGTCTGGAAAGCGAAATAAACACGGTGGCATTGCCTTTGCTGGAATCGGGCGACGTGGGAGCAACGGTGCTGTCGTTCCACGCATGGTCTGAATGCGGAGGCAACCGCCTGGAGGTGGGTGTGATGGAGGTGCCGGGCAATACGGCCTCCTTTACGCCTGTTGCTACGCTGGTTCTGGCGACGGGACAGTGGCGCCATTACGCGGTACCGTTGGAAGGTTATGCGGGTAACGGTCGTTACGTCGCGTTGCGCAAATATACGACAGGGAATTGTCCGAATGGTTCGCGGTTGATGATAGACGATCTTGTGCTGAACGGATGCCAGACGACGAATATCCGCCATAGGAACATCGATTCCCACAGTGTCACTGTATTGTGGGACAGCGTGGGATCGGCATTCGACGGTGCGGTGGTGGAGATAGGGCGTTCCGGTTTTGTGCAGGGTGAGGGAAATAGGAGTGGCGTTGTCAGGGGCGGTAGGCTGGTTATTGACACGCTGTCGGCGGGAACCACATACGAATACTATGTTCATCCGCAGTGTGAGGGTGATTCGGCGGTATGCAACAGCAACCGTTATGGCTTTAGCACGCTGGAGGAGGCGTTGCGCGCAAACTGGTGTTTCGATTTTGAGAGTCAGACAAGTAGCGACCTGCCTTATTCATGGCGGCGTCCAAGGGTATACAACGGTCATCCGCAGGTGGTGAATCGACCCGACAACGTGGGAGGACGATGTGTTCGATTGCAGTCGACGGGAGCGAATACGAGCATGCTGGTGTTTCCGCCGATAGAGGAGGATATTGCTGGCCTGCGTTTGCGGATGCGCGTCAAGGGGTCGTTCGACACAGAGAGTGACAGCCGTCTGGTGGTGGGCTTTGTGGCCGACAGCGAGGAAGGAACAGGTTTTGAGGCATTGGATACCATCGTGTTGTCGCATTCTGATTTCCGGAACTATACGACAGCGCTTTCGACTTATACTGGGGAGGGGAGATGTGTGGCTTTGATAAAAGAGGGAAGTGGATACGCCTGGGTGGATGATGTGGCCATCGGGCGTTGTTTCACTGACTCGCTCCGCGTTTACGACATCACGGACAGCAGTGCTGTGGTGACTTGGAGCACGGAGGACGCCGACAGCGTCGTGGTGGTCTGTAGTGCAGAGACTGTCTCTTTTTACCATAGTGACACGGTGACATCTAATCATTGTGACACATTGATGAATCTGCAACCTGGAACGGAATACCGGGTGCAGGTGACAGCGCTGTGCAGCGGCGTGGTGCAGTATTGTAGCAACGAAACAACAGTGTTCGCTACCACCGTGTTTGATTCGTGTGCCAGCGATTGTTCCGTTGCGGGGGTGACGACAGAGGCGCTCACCGACAGTTCGCTGACACTTCGTTGGAACCGCAGCGGGTATGTGGGCACGACTTACATAGCCTATGGCGTCGATGCGGGTTTTTCGCTTTCGGTTGCGGTGCACTATGCGACGGCCGACACAGTGGTGCAGGTTGAGGGTCTTACAGCGGGGACGACCTACCGTTTCTGTCTGTGGGGAGCTTGTCAGGACACACTGCTGATATGTCAGGCGGTTCAAATCACGGCAACGATGCCTGTTCCGCCAGTCACACCACCCGACACGAGTGTATTTGTCTGTTCGGCGATGAATCCCACAGAACACTCCATCGACTTGGGCTGCAACGCTTTTCCTGAAGTTGACACGGTATGGGTGGAATACCGTGCAGGAGTGGACGATTTTACTACCGGTAGCGGCATCTTGATAGCACTCACCGACAGCGTATATACACTCACAGGTCTTGAAGAAGGAACAGACTACACATTCCATTTCTTTCGGCCTTGCAGCGGTGCGTACGACAGTTGTGGATACCTGACGTTGCGAAGCCGTACCCTGCAGAGTGCCGGGGGGATAGCGATGCCTTGGTGCGAGGATTTTGAAAACACGGGAATCAATCTTCCCTCCGGATGGCACGGTGTAGCCACCAATGTGACACCCTATCCGGCACCAACGGCCGACATCGCCTTTACTGGAAACCGCAGCTTGGAATTCTATGCACGTCCTGATGCGCCGTGTGTCGCAGTGCTTCCTCCGATGCCTGCAGGAGAGAATGACTTTGCAGTGCTATCCTTTTACGCCTATGTGAACAGCGTTGTCGCTGTTGCCGACAGCACGGTGTTGCGGGTGGGAGTGATGTCGGATCCTGCTGACATCGGGACTTTTGTCGCGGTCGACACCTTGCGCTTCGACACCCTAGCACGTTGGAAGCAGTTTGTTGTTGATTTTGCGGGATCGCCTGTGACACACCGTTATGTTGCCATTCGTTTCGCGCCGCAAAACGGTACGGCACGCTGCTATATCGACAAACTGCTCATGGCTCATTGCGCTGTGGGCGACGCTGCGGTACGGCAAACAGACGACAGCGTGGCGGTTTCGTGGATGGGCTACCACCAGCCCGATTCCGTTGTAGTGGAATACGGGCTTCAGGGATTCCTCCCCGGTACAGTATCGTCGTTTTCGTCGTCGTCTTCATCCTCGTTTTCGTTTTCGTCCTTATCTTTATCACCGGGCAACTACGACCTCTATATCACACCCTACTGTAGTGACACAGTCACACTGCAATGTCAATCGGTGCTGCTGCATTTCAGTGTGCAGGACACTGTGACCCCGCCTGTCACGCCCCCCGACACCGTCACCGTTACCCCGCAACAGGATTGTCCCCATCCGCACCTTACGCTAGTCAACCACAACACGGTGCTGCTAACGGTCGACAGCACTAATGACACTGTCGACTATTGGGTGGCCTGCTGCGCGGGCGACACTACCGTCATTCATGTTACCCAGCATGAGGATACTATCACCTCGCTGCAACCCAATACATTGTACAGGTTTCTTATGGATTGCGACTCGGCAACGCTGGCCGACGCGCTGGTTGTAACCAACGACAGCGTGTACGCCGTTTCGCTTACGACGGGAATGTTGCAGGCAGTGCCTTATTGCGAGAACTTCGATGGAAATGCTGTCACGCCTTTACCCATGGGATGGCGAAGTCTTTCGTCGAGCAATGCTTATCCGATTGTTTCCTCTTCGTTTCCATTTGGGGGAACGGGTGCCTCACTACAACTCAATGTCAACAACGCTGCGCACTCCCGCTGTCTGGCGATTCTGCCTGAGTTGGATGTCGACAGCATCGGTCGGCTATGGGTCTCGTTCCAGCTTCAGACACAGTATCCCTATATGGGCTATCTCAGTTTGGAAGTGGGGGTGATGAGCGATCCAGCCGACGCAGCTACTTTTGTTGCGGTCGACACTGTCGGCAACATGCTGCGAGGCTTCTGGCCGCATCAGGTGTCGATGGCACCCTATACCGGTGATGGCTGTTTTCTGGCGCTGCGTGCCCGCAACACAAGTGGCTACGACCGCAGTATATTTGTTGACAACCTCATTGTTGAAACCTGCCATATTCCGTCCTCCACAAGGCTGTCGCTTGTCGATCACAACAAAGTCATGGTCTGTGCCGACGAACAGACTGAGACGGGTTTCTATGTGGAATACGACACTTGTGGCTTTGTCTTGGGAACAGGACATGTGATACGGTGCGACAGCCTGCCGTTGATACTCACGCTGGACAACGAAACATCTTACGATTTCTATTTCAGTTGCGACACAGGCATCGCCGCCTGTAGCCGCCTGCAGCAAATCACCACCCTGTCGCCACCGATTGCCCTGCCGTACTGTCTTTATCCGGAGAGTTCTAACCAAAGTCTCTCAATCATGGCTTCTGCGGGGACAAGTACAACAACATTGTTGCCGTCTGTCGATGTCGACAGTCTCGACGACTTGGTCGTTTCGCTCTATCTTACGGAGGATGCCTTCGGAATTTTGGAACTGGGTGTGATGCGCGAAGCCAACGATACCTCCAGTTTCATTCCGGTTGCCACATTGCAGGGGACCACGGGCATCCGGACGCATCTTGCTGCCCAGTTGCGCAACCTTCCCGCCGATGTACGTTTTCTGGCATTACGCCTTACTGCAGGAGGAACGGCGGCAGCGTATCAAATTGATAATATAAACCTTTCCTACTGCGGTGCTTGGGATGTTCATGTGGCATCGATGGAATCGGACTATGTCGCCATTGACTGGCAGCAGGCAGGCAACCCGGTCGTAAGCTTTGAATATGGACCCACGGGCTTCGCACCGGGAACGGGCACATGGGTTCAGGTGGCTCAGCAACCACCCTATCTGTTGACAGGACTCGCCAGTCTTACAGCCTACGACATCTGCTTTCACGCACAATGCAGAGATAGCAGTGACGATCCCTGTGGTGTCAACTATCATCACTGTTTCAGTCTGTTCACCCCCGCAGGGGGAACGGGCTGCATCGACCCTACCAACCTCACAGCCAACTATACCACCTGTTACTATGGTACCTACGACAATCCGCGACAGTCGACGGGTGTCGTGGACTATGGCTGTTCCGACTCGCGAAGTCGTCATACGATACATTACGACACCACCGAAACCGACCTGCGAACAGGAGGAATCCTTCGCACGATTCCACCAGGCTCCCAGGCTTCGGTAAGGTTGGGCAATTGGAACTATAATGCCCAGAACCCCGAGGCGGAATCGGTGGAGTATTCCCTTTTTGTGGACCCCGACAACTTCGATTTGCTTATCCTCAAATATGCCGCAGTACTCCAAGACCCCCTGCATGCACCGGAGGATCAACCGCGTTTCTCGTTGGAAATCCTTGACGAGAACCACAACCCCATCAGCCAGTGTGCCAGTGCCGATTTTCGGGCTGACTACAGCTTGGGATGGAATCTGGTCGAGGCTACCAATGTGCTTTGGAAAGATTGGACAACCGTGGGTATCGATATGAGCAGCTACGCCAACCAGACGGTTTTCCTTCGTCTTACAACTTACGACTGTAACGAGGGAAGTCATTACGGGTACGCCTATTTTACATTGGAATGCTCTCGTATCAGCATGCGGACCTACCTGTGTGGAGATGTGTCGGACAACACGTTTTCCGCACCCTCGGGATTTCTCTATCATTGGTATACCCACCCGGACAGCATTGCTACAACAACCTTTAGCACTGCCCAAACGGTCACACTCCCTACCGGTAACCGTACCTACTATTGTGACTGCTCCTTCATCGACAATCCGGATTGCCGTTTCACACTCTCTGCTTTCGCTGGAACCCGTTACCCGCTGGCTTTGGCGACGCCAACGGTTTTGGTGGGCGACTGCCGCTTCTATGTCAGTTTCGCCAATGGCAGCACCATCTCGTCTGACGGTTTCACTCCCTTGGGTACGGACGAACCCTGTGAGACGGCGCAGTGGTGGTTCGGAAACGGTGACTCGTCGACAAACTACAACGCTTCTACAGTCTATTTCGACACAGGAAACTATGAGGTGACTTTGGTGAGCGGTATTGCGGGCAACAGTTGCACTGACACACTACGATTCTCGTTGCGGTTGGATTGGCCGCAATCTTCGGCATCGGTTGTGGGCGACAGCAGTATCTGTATGGGCGACAGTGTGGTGTTGCAGGCAGTCGGCATCGCATCGCCGTATTGGAGCACGGGCGACAGTAGCCAGACATTGGTGATTCATCCTGTTGGCGATACTTTGCTCACCTGCCGTTTCGTCAACACCAGCGGATGCAACGACTCGCTGGGCTTCGCTATTGCAGTCCACAATCCATACAATTCCAGCGACACTGTCAGTATCTGCGAGGGAGACTTCCCCTTCGTATGGGGCGATACGCTCATATACGCTGATTCAGTTTCTTCAGCTCAGTTGTCCGTACTCCGCTCCATGCATTCAGTCTATGGTTGCGACAGCATCGCAACACTTCAGCTTTTTGTCAAGAGCAACACTTTTGCCACAGTGGACGACACCATCGTGGAGAACGGGCTGCCGTACAGTTTCCATCACCATACTTATACGACGGACGTGATGGGCGATACGCTCCTTCTAATCAATCAAGCGGGTTGCGACAGTGTGATTACCTACAGTCTCTATGTCTATCGTAACAGTCTCACAGTTTTGGACACTGTTGTGTGTTCCAACGCGTTGCCAATGATATGGAATGGACAGACTTTTTATCAGACGGACACGCGCTACGACACCCTCCTGTCGGTGTCGGGTGCCGACAGCGTCCTGCAGATGAATCTTGTGGCAATAGAGCCGTATCATCAGTCCGACACAGTGGCAATCTGCTTCGACGACCTGCCGTACACATGGAGAGATACATCGTTTGCAATCATGGCCAGTTCACTTCCCACCTTGCTGGAAGCAACGGCTGTGCAGCACAATCTGGAGGGTTGTGACAGCGTTTTTGTGTTGCATCTTACAGTGAACCCTGTCTACCATCGGGACGATACGTTGCAACTCTGCCGCGGTGAACTCCCTTACAGTTGGAATGATACGCTCATCACTGACGAAGCTTCTTCGGGTATTTACGTACGTACCATCAGCACGGCAGCAGGGTGCGACAGCATTGTGTCGTTACATCTTACCGTGAATCCGGATTTCCGTTTTGACGATACGCTGCGGATCTGCCGCAATGATCTTCCTTTTAGTTGGCGCGATACGCTTTTCGCCGTCGACGCACCCACGGGATACTATGAACGCCGGTTGCATACGGAGAAAGGATGTGACAGCGTGCTGACGCTAGACCTCCATATCAACGATGTCTACCAGTTTACTGACCAGATAGAGAGTTGTACGCCTATTACCTGGATTGACGGACTGACCTATGGCGCCCGAACCTACGGCCCACGGGTGACACTGACCTCCCAGTCTGGGTGCGACAGCATCATTACGCTCGATTTCCGCCTGCTGCCACCTTCTTTGACAGGCTTGACCGACTCATTTTGTGCCAATAGCACTTACACATTCGCTGGTCGGGTCTTGGACCGTTCGGGAATCTACTACGACACGCTTCAAACTGTCGACGGTTGCGACAGTATCTTGCAACTGGCGCTCACCCGACTGGATCTGCCGAGTACCAGCGTAGAAATTGATGCGGATTGTGAGATGCGGGGATACTGGCTTACGGTACATTCGGATGTCGATTACCATCACTGGTCACTGCCTAACGGGCATTGGAACACTGCATGGAGCCCTCAAAACAGCACCTATTTGTGGGTCAGTCCCAGTGTGCCGATAGAACTAACACTCACTTCGGACTACATCGAACAGTCCATTTGCCCCTCCTCGCAAATAATTCCGCTCAATCCTGTCCAGGTGCCGCAGGCGCGCATGCATGTCTCTCCCGAACAACTGACGGAGGAGAAGGACAATTTCAACGCTTATGACCGCAGCAGTGGCGCCATCACACGTGTCTGGTGGATTGACGATGTGTTTTACGGTGATGATGAGCATATCTGGTGCCGACCCGATGTAGGTCTGGATTCGGTCACGGTGATGCTGATTTCATTATCTGAATACTGCAACGATACGGCCATTCATGTGGTTCATATTTATCGCAACTCAATTTATGCCCCCAATGCATTTACGCCCGAACAGGAAAACAACAGGGAATTTCTGCTCCTGATGGACGGTATTGTCGATTTTGAACTGTCCATTTACAACCGTGCGGGACTGCTCCTTTTCCACACCACCGACCGCTTCGAGGCTTGGGATGGCACCTATAACGGAAAACCCTGTTTGCAGGATAGTTATGTCTGGATTGTCAGATATACTACCAACGACAAACCCAAACAACCTCAGACGCTCAAAGGAACGGTTACCCTTTTGCGATAAAAGGAGGTATTTGTTTTTTTTCTTTCTTTCAGTTGCTATCGTCAAGGTTAAAATTGACGTTTAGTAAAGTGCCATTTATTTTGTTATTATAAAAAAAATTACTATATTTGCAAAAGATAGTTCCTTTGTGGATGTTGTGTAATTGTCAGAAATTCAGAAATATATATTGGTATGACGGGCAAATACTTGTATTTTAATTCGCGTGACGAGTTTTTTCGTGTGGATACACGTGCGATAGTCTATTTTGAAGCAGACGGCAATTATACTCATTTTGTGCTTTGTAATGGCCAACGAGGAACTGTTTGCATGAGTTTGATGCAAATGCAGGAACTGCTGACAACACACCTGAAAGAGGAGGCGCATATTTTTGCGCGGGTAGGGAAGCGTTTCATTGTGAATCTTTCGTTTGTTTATCATATCAACAGCCAGCGACAGCAGCTGACGCTGAGTGACGGCATAGGACCTGTTTTTCAGATAGCGCTTTCAAAAGAGGCTCTGAAGCGTTTGAAGGAGCTCTTTGTCGGAAAGCTAAAGGCGTAAGACGATAACCAACGCTAACCCATTTTCAATCTTTTATACCTCTTCAACCCCTTTCAACCATTTAAAAACATAAACCCTATATATGGATAAAACAGTACTGAACCAAAAACCAAATGATGCTTCGATGGGTGTGAACGCATCGGCATCGGAACAGGTCGATGCACTGTGGCAGGTGCACGACGAGATGGAAGGCCGTATTGCGATGCTCGAAAACGAGCTGGCAGAGGCCAATGAACAATTGAATGCGGCTCAAAACCGTGCACCGGAGGGTGGCGGTCGCGACCCGCTGTGGCCGAAGATTCTCTGTTTGGTCTTTGTGGCTACCACATTTCTCTTCCTGTTTCTTTATCTGGGCAAGAAGAATGCCGAATGTCCGGATTGTTCGGACTATCCCACTGTGGCAGACTCGATGACGAAGGGTGGCTCCAATGATGCACTTCTGGAAAACTGCCAGAAAGAAAATGCTTCGCTGCGCCAGCAGATCAAGAGGATGGGCGAAAGTTCGGGTACGGATAACAGCGCCGAAGTGGAGCGTCTGTCGAAGGAACTGCAAACAATGAGAAACAAAGTGAATTCCCTGCAACGAGAGAATGCGGTGCTGAAAAAACAATTATAGCAAGCCATGAACGGAGATAACATAGCGCTCCCGATGGGAGCGAAACTGAAAGAGGGCCGCTACACCATAGCATCGATTCTGGGGAAGGGCTCTTTTGGCATCACCTACAAGGCTGTTTTCCCGAAGGAAGTGGAGGTGGACATCGCGGGTAGTCTGGGAAAACTTAACAAGGTGAAAACCACGGTGTCGGTGCCTGTGGCCATCAAGGAATTTTTTATGACAGAGGTGAACCGGAGGAGTGAGGAAGGCGGTGTGGAGGGTATCTCGCACACGCTGGCACGCAACTACCACCGGAAATTCCAGACAGAGGCTTACAACTTGAGTCGCCTGAACCATCCAAACATTGTCAATGTGCTTGAAGTATTTGACGAAAACGAGACATCGTACTATGTGATGGACTACATCGACGGTGCAAGTTTGGACGACAGACTGAAGAGTGGTCCACTGCCGGAAGATGAGGCTCTCAAAATGTTCGAACCTATATGCGGTGCAGTGGCTTACATGCACGAACACCACATGCTTCATCTCGATATCAAGCCGCGTAACATCATGCTGGACCCCGCGGGCAATCCGATATTGATTGACTTTGGACTGTCGAAACAGTTTGACGAAAATGGAGAGCCGGAATCGAGCACGACACTGGGTTCAGGCACGATGGGCTATGCCCCCATGGAACAGGCTAACTATAAGGGCGACGGGCATCTGCCGACAACGCTGGATGTGTATGCACTGGGAGCTTCGCTGTTCAAGATGCTGACAGCAATGGTGCCGCCTCCCGCCGCGGATGTCTACAACTTCGGCCTGCCGGAGGAAAAACTACGCGAGAACGGGGTCTCGGAGACAACGATAGGACTGATCCGCCATGCAATGGAACCACGTGTGAAAGACCGCTTCCAGACAGTGACGGAAATGCTGGACAGCTTGCACAATCCTCCACAGGAACCGCTCCAAGTGGAAAAACTGATAGAGGTGACTCCTTTCGAAGATGAGGAGGAACGGACGGAGATTGGCAACATCCATGCCGCCGTTGATACAAGTCAACAAACCAATGTCCAACTTCTCGATATTCCCTATCTGGGTGTGGAGAAGAGTTCGACGAAGGATATGCAGCAGGCGGGAGCGAAGGAACGGGAGCAAAACGGACTGCACTGCTTTGTTATGCCTGATGGCTGTTCGTACTGGGACAATAATCAGGACGGTTGGATAGATACCTTATCGTTATCTTCCCGTTCACCGCTGCCGGATTCGTGGAGGAAAGCGGGATTCGTTTTTGGCGATAGACAGGAGGTGTGGAACAAGAAACTTGTCGCCCAAGGGTACAGTCTGTTAGTGGATAAACTGCATCCGCTGCGCCTGAAAGCTGTCAAACGCGGAGCGTTGGATGAGGTGGTGACACTCTCGTTCGGCGGAACCGACGACGACACGCTGCGCCATCTCACCATAGCAAGATACCACCATAGTGTCGATATGCCGGAGTTGCGTCCTCTGGGGATGCGTTTTGCACAAAACGGCATGCCAACACATAAGCATGGCCGTGACAATCGTTACGAATACACGACGGTTGAGGGCTTCCGCTACTATAACGACGGATTGGGTGGAGACAGGATATGTGCCATGGCCTCCGATACTCCGCGGCTGCCACGTCAATGGCCGGATGCACCCGCTGGCGACTTGCACTATTTCCAATGGATACAATACCTTCAGAGCCACGGTTTCAAGGTGGTGCGCAACGATCCATTTGAGAATCCGAAGACGAAGCTTCCGCGTTTGGTGGCAGTCTCTGCCTCGAAGGGTCTGCGCATCGCGGTGGCGTTCCGTCGTCCTTTCGATGTGGGCGGTGAGGGTGCCGACATATCGCTCTTCTGGAACTACCGGGTGGAGTTGATTTAATTATAAATACTCAAATATTCTAACTCACTGATGAATCGTATTCTTTTTGGAAGAAAAATACTGCTGGGACGCGAACAGGAACAGAGTCGGCTGTTTGTGGCTCTGATGTTCGGCAATCAGCCCAAGGCAGCTCCCTTGGGAACTGCGGGTTCGGTGCCGCAGAGTGTCAGTCGTTGCCAACCCAAGGAGGGGAAAGCGCATTGTTCCATCGAAATTGACGACACCGGCAAAATGTACGTCACCAATCTTAAGTCACAGAATATTACCTGTGTCAATGGTTTGGAGGTGAACACGAAACGACTGAACGAAGGGGATAGCCTGACACTGGGCTGCGACCATTTCCCCATCGACCTCAACGCGGTGTTTGATGTGGCTGCACGGATAGTGAACAAGGTGGAACCGCCACCACCGCCAGAGTTTAACATTGACCACCTGAAACCGATGTGGGAAACGTTCCAAAAGGAACAACTCGATGACGAGATAAGGCGCAACCGAAACGCACAAATGGGGCGTCTGCCGATGGTGTTCACAATGAGTAGTGGAGCCTTGAGTGCGCTTTCTGCTGCCCAAGGATGGAAAATAACTCCTATCACACTCGTGTTGACGGGTCTGGGACTTGTGCTGATGGTCTATTTCTTTATAAAAGGTATGAAGGACGATTCGGCAACACGTCGCAGGGAACGCGCTGCGGCTTTCAAAAAGAACTATGTCTGTCCGAACCCGGAATGTGGCTATTCACTGAAGAATTTTGAATTTGAGGACCTCATAAAACAGAAAAAATGTCCCAAATGCGGTTGCATTTGGAAATCGAATCTCTGAAAAAAAAGCCTTTTCGTGTAACAAACCCGGCATTTCGTGGAATGGGCATTGTAAAAGCTTGTGGATTTGAAAAACGGTCGTATTTTTGCATCGTAAAACAAATCGAAATCAAAACCTTTAAAAAAAAACCAACATGGAAAAACAGGACAAAAACCTCAGCAACGGAACCAGTAATTCACAGAATGCAAAGACCGATAATGTATTAAAGGGTGCTGCCATCGCGGGTGCAGCTGGTGTGGGATCGCTTGGTGCAATGGCTTTCACTTCGTCGGAAGGAAACGAAAGCGAGAACCCCGGTTTCCTTCACGACCTTTTCGGCAAACAGGTGGAAGAAATGTCCAAGGAGCAAAAATCAGAGACTCCTGAGCCGACACCCAAACCGAACCCCCAGCCGGAACCGAATCCCGAACCGGACCCGATTCCCGAACCTGAACCTGAACCGGACCCCGAACCGGACCCATTCTTCGAACCGGAACCCGAACCCGAACCCGACCCTGAACCGGAACCAGAGCCTGAACCCGATCCGATCCTCGAACCCGACCCCGACCCCGAACCAGAGCCTGAACCCGATCCGATCCTCGAACCCGACCCCGACCCCGAACCGGAAATGGAGGTGCTTTCTTTCGAGACGGTGACCACGGACTTGGGCACAGACATGGATGTGGCTGTTTTCTCGGTCGACGGTGTCCATGCAGCATTGGTTGACACGGACCAGAATGGCGATGCCGATGTGATGGTGGTGGACAGTAATATGAACCAGGTCTTCGACGAAAACGATGAAATAGTCGATGTCAGCGATCGCAATATCTCCATGCAGCCTTTCTGCGATGCAGTGAACACTGATGATGATATCGAGGACATCACAGCCCAGAACGACGATATGACCTCGGATTATGTGAACGACGCCAACGTGGACGACTTCCTGGCTTAATCAATTACATTATCAAATAGTTTTTGTCGAAAACCCATAGGATCTTTCGTCATTTAAAAAAACAACAAATATTTAAACGATTCTAAAACCTTTAAACAATTATAAATCATGGACGCAGAAAAAACCCAAATCGGAAATGCCAATTCAAGAGTTGTAAACGAGACCACCAATCTCGACAATGCCCCCAAAAACGCTGCTGCTCAAACCCAGCCGGTGAAGAATGAAAAAAAGAATGCCAAGAATGCCGGTTTCGCCGCCGGACTGGCAGGTGCTGCTGCTGCAGGTGTGGGCGCTACTGTTTTAATGGGATCGACCACAGAAGCCGCTGCCGACAATGCAAACCAGCCGTCGGAGAACGATACGCCGACTCCGGAACCCCAGGCTGCCCATGTCACTCCTTCTTGGACGGATGGTCAAATCAATATCGCCTTCACAGTGAATGACGACATGTCGTTTGCTGACGCCTTTGCCGCCGCTCGTGCAGAAGTGGGCCCTGGTGGCGCTTTTGAATGGCACGGTAAGGTATATAATACCTATTACAAATCGGAATGGCAGAATCTGTCGGATTCTGACAGAGCGGAATACGAGAGCCATTTCGCATGGAATCATCACAATAACGCCCATCATGACAACCTGGCGCACAACGACACGGACCACAATACAGACAATATTGTTCCGGGCGACCATCCGACCGACGATTTGGTGAAAGGCGACGAAGTGCATGTGGTGAATGGAGAAGATGAAATCTTGGTCACACCCGAGGACGAAGATGATTCTGTGGTCGAAGTGCTCGGTGTGGGCTATGACGATGAAATCGGTGCCAATGTGGGTATCGTCTCTGTCGACGGTAACGAAGCTATCCTGCTGGATGTGGACCTTGACGAGACTTTCGATTTTCTCGCAGCTGATAGCAACGGCGACGGTGTTATCTCTCCTGAAGAACTCTACGACATCAGCGAAAGCAGTCTGACCGTCGACGACCTGGGCGGATTCTCAAACAACACTGTTGATGACGTGACAGAGGACTATACGGATAATATTGTTTCTGACGACATGGTCGATCTATAAAAAAATCCCTGATATGAAGCACTTGTTTCAACTATTTGTTGTTCTGCTCTTTCTATTGGTTGCGATGCCCGCCAGCGCCAGAGTCTATCTGGTGGCGGTGGGCATCAGCGACTATGCTGGTACGGAGAACGACTTGAACTGCCCTGTGCGTAACGCTAACGCCATTGCGGATGTCTATCTCAAACAGGATCCCAATATGGTCTGTACCCGGATTTTCAACGAACAGGCCACCACGGAAAACATCCTTCTCACCGTGAGCCGCGTCTTTTCCCATGCCGACACCAACGACATCATCGTCCTGTTCATCGGCGGACACGGTTATACAGGTGGCTATATGACCTATGACGGCTATCTCGACTACGGCCGTCTGCGTCAGGCAATGGCTGCGTCAAGGAGCCGACACAAAATCATTTTTGCTGATACCTGTCATTCGGGGACTCTCCGAAGCGAAAAGAAAAGCCGCAAAAACCGGAAACTCTCGGCACGTTTTTCCGATGTGATGCTTTTCCTCTCCTCTCGCAACGATGAGTATTCTTGGGAAGGTGGCGCTATCAACATGGGCCATTTCTCCTTTTACCTGAGTAAAGGTCTCGGCGGTGCCGCCGACGCCGATGGCAACAATATCATCACCGCACGTGAAATATTCAAGTATGTTAACTCCTCCGTCGCCGATTTTTCGGGTGGCAAACAGCATCCTGTCATGTGGGGCAAATTCTCCGACGATATGCCTGTTGTCTATCTCAAATAATGTTATCATTGACTTTTGACTATAACCTTATCTTTGTTTCATGAACGATCTTATCAAAATAAAATGTCCCAACTGCTCGACAATCCTCACGGTACGGAATCTTCCCGGTATTGAGACCAAATCTGTCAAGTGCCCTGTCTGTCAGCGTAAATCGCGTTTTGTCGATTTTGCGGCTTACACGCCTCCGGCCATTGTGGATGACCCGGGAACCGATACCGGCGGCGGCAGCGCCAATTTCTCCATCGGACGTCTCGTGATGCTCCCCGAGGGCAATCATTTCCAACTGAAAATGGGGCGCAACGTTATTGGTCGTAAAGCCAATACTTCAAAGGCCGATATTCAGATACCTGTGAACGACCCTGACAACCGCATGAGCCGCGAACACCTGATTGTCGATGTGTCGCAAGTCCCCGGAAAAGGCATTGTTCATAACCTGTCGCTCTACAAGGAACAGGTGAACGAAACACGTGTGAACAACAACGTGCTTGAATATCGGGAAAGCATTCCATTGGCACCCAATGCCGTTATCCAAATGCCGGGCAATGTCTCGCTGCGCTTCGAGATTGTCAACAACGAAAAAACCGGTATCTAACTTTTAAACGTCACCTGTATGAAATATAAAATCGAAATAAGAAATATATGGGAATTCGGCCAGCGTAAAGACGATGATGGACGCCCCCACCAGGAAGACTCTCTGTTTCCTCCCTTTGGACAACAGAGCGATACCGACCGCTTCTTTATCCTCTGCGATGGTATGGGAGGTCATGCGGCTGGTGAAGTGGCCAGCTCTACTGTCTGCAATGCAATGGCCGAGGTGTTCCAGCCACTCGCCGCTCGCGAACCCTTTGTTTTTTCCCATCAGAACATGTCGGCAGCTGTGGACCACGCCTTCGATGCCCTCGATGCTCTAGACATTGATGCGGCTTCGGGCAAATCCAAAATGGGCACAACCATGACCGCCCTCGTGCTTCACGACGGCGGAGCGACGGTGGCGCACATGGGCGACAGCCGCGTTTACCACATCCGCCCGGGCAAGGATCGTGAGAACACGTCTATCTGCTTCCAAACCCGCGACCATTCTCTCGTCAACGATCTTGTCGCAGTGGGCGAGATTACCGCCGAACAGGCCAAAACCCATCCGCAGCGCAATGTTATCACCCGCGCGCTGCAACCGCATCTCGATTCTCGCCCCCCCGCCGATATCCATTCTATCTCCGATGTCAGAGCGGGCGACTACTTTTACCTCTGTTCTGACGGCATGTTGGAACAAATGGACGACTCCAATATCTGTTTCATCTTCTCTGAGGATGGCGGCGATATCGACTCCAAATGCAACATGCTGCTCAACGCCACCCGTGAAAACCGCGACAACCATACCGCCTGGATCATCCATGTGCTCGATGTGGAAGGAGTCGCACCTGCGGCCGAACAACCTCGACCTGTCGACAGCGCACTGCCTCCCATTATGGGTGACTTTGACGACGATGCCTCATCGGCCTCAGAACAGTCCGCACCGCAACAACAGGATACGGACAATGTGTCTCAGGATATCGCCGACGACCGTTCTACAATGGTCAATATTGACGAGAACAGCGACCCTTCGTTATCCTCCATGGCATCGGAACCGAAAATGCAGGAATCTGATGAGACGGAGTCAGACGACTATGACGACGATTCAACCCGCAACAGAAAACGCCTCTGGACTTTGCTTGTTGCTATTGCTCTCATTGCAGCTCTCGTCGTGTGGCTCCTGATGGGTCGTAAGAGTTCCCAACCGGCGGATAATTCAACCCCCGTCGCCACTCCGGAACGCACCGTGACGCATAATGAAAAAATGTCACTCGAATCTCAGCACGCCGCCCCGCAAGTGTCCAACACGAAAGAAAAAACAGCCCCACCGACCGCCACTCCTGAAAGAAAAGAACCGTCAAGTCAGCAGGTACAAGGTGCTGAGGAAATGCGTTCGTCGCAACCTTCGACGGCGGTAGAAAACAGTCAGCCCGGTAAAGACAATAAAGTGGGAGACGCATTCAGTAAAAAGAAACAAACCGACAATCTCGGGAAAAAATAACCTACCATTCAACCCATTAACCCTTAAAACTCCTGTTATGAAAAAAATATTTTTTCTTTTGGCATTCGTCGCAACCCTCCCGGCTTATGCCCAAAACGCCGACGAATATATCAAGAGAGCCTACCAGCGCATTGAAGAAGGCGATTGCGAGAGCGCTCAGCGCAACTACAACGTCTATCGTGAATTGAAAGGCACTCGCAATGCAGACCTGGAAGCTGCTATCGAGCGTTGCAAGAACCCTGTGAATGACGACGACCTCTATTCCCAGGGCACGAAGTACTACGATGCTGGGAACTACTCCGAAGCCCTTCCGTATTACCGTAAGGCCGCCGAGGCTGGCAACGCCGACGCACAGGTCCAGTTGGGCTATATGTATCACAACGGACTCGGAGTCTCTAAAAACTATTCCGAGGCGGTCAAGTGGTACCGCAAAGCTGCTGAAAACGGCAATGTCATCGGTATGCTTAACCTCGCTATCATGTACCGCGACGGACACGGCGTCAGCCAGAACTATTCCGAGGCTTACCGCTGGGCCCGCAAGGCTGCCGACAAGGGCTACGCCTCCGCCCAGAGGGAGATTGGCTACTATTATCAATACGGTTATGGCGTCTCTAAAAACTATTCCGAGGCGGTCAAGTGGTACCGCAAAGCTGCTGAACAGGGCAACAAACAGGCTCAAAACGATATGGGCGTAATGTACAAACACGGTTACGGTGTCACCCAAGACTACAGTGAATCCATTCGCTGGTTCCGCAAGGCTGCCAACCAGGACTATGAATATGGTATGTCCAACCTCGCTGATATGTACTATTACGGCTACGGCGTCGAGAAGGATTACTATGAGGCGTTCCGCTGGTACAAAAAGGCCGCCGAGAAGGACCTCCCTTACAGCCAATATAGTTTGGGCTACATGTACGAATACGGTATCGGAACCACTCAGGATCGCGGCGAGGCGCTCCGTTGGTACCATAAAGCCGCCAACAACGGCAACCAGGACGCCAAAGAGGCTATGGAACGTCTCAATTCCTCGACACCTTCTCTCAGCCCCAGCGAGCTCTACGCCAAAGGAAACGACTATTACAACTCGGGCGACTATACCAATGCGCTTCCTTATTACCGCAAGGCTGCTGAAGCGGGTCATGCCGAAGCCCAAGTGCAGTTGGGCTACATGTACCACTTTGGACAGGGTGTCACCAAAAACTATACCGAGGCTGTGCGCTGGTACCGCAAAGCCGCTGAACAGGGCAACGCAACCGGTCAGTTCAATATGGCTGTCATGTATCGTGATGGTACCGGTGTCAGCAAAAACTATTCAGAAGCTTTCCGCTGGGCTCGCAAAGCTGCCGACCAGGGACACGCTTCCGCCGAGCGTGAACTGGGTTACTACTATCAGTATGGCTATGGTGTGGAGAAGGACTACTATGAGGCGTTCCGTTGGTATAAGAAAGCGGCCGAAAAAGGACATGTGATGGCGCAGAACGACATGGGCGTCGCCTACAAAAACGGTTATGGTGTCAGCAAGAACTATACCGAAGCCCTCAAATGGTTCCGTAAGGCTGCCAACCAGGAAAATGAATATGGTATGGCCAACCTTGCCGATATGTACTATTATGGCTATGGCGTCGAAACGGATTATTACGAGGCGTTCCGTTGGTACATGAAAGCGGCCGAAAAAGGCAACGCTTATAGCCAGTACAGTTTGGGGTATATGTACGAGAAAGGTATTGGAGTGACCGAAAATTTCAGCGAGGCTATACGTTGGTATCGTAAAGCTTCCAACAACGGCAACCAGGGTGCCAAAGAGGCTCTCGATCGTCTGGGCTACTAATGGGATTTCCCAACAAGTCTTTATAATCCCAAATCAACAATCTGCGGGACGCCGATGCGCGTCCCGCTTTTCATTACAATCTCTCGCTTTGTGACGTCAATCTGCTTGACCTCTCCCTGAAGTGTCTCGTATTGCCCACCGGATTTCCGTCTGTCGGCCTTGAAATAGGTGACGGTCACCGTGGGTAAGTTCTGCCCGTCCCCGCAGGGTGTCAGCATTGCCTGCAACTGGGCTATTTTCCGGTCGAGCGTGGCGACAGCATCGCTTTCCAATTCAATGGACATATCGGTGTACCGTCCACTTTCCTCAATGGCTTCGTCGTATCCTGTCAATGCGGCAAAGGGCGCAAACTGAGCCGCACGCTTCTCTATCGACATCGGTCGGTGTCGTTTCGAAACATGATGGGGCAGCTGGATGATATCGTCGTAATTCGTATTCACAATTCAAATTTCAAAAAACATAATTCATATTCACTCCCTGTGTCCTCCTATTTGGCGATTCCGCTCCTTGGCAGTGGCACCGTCTTCAAAGTTCAATCCTTTCAGTATGGCATTTTTCCCGTATTTTCTCTTGATGCCTATCATCGCCTCTTGCATCTTTCGCTCTCGTGCCAGTGCTTGCTCTTCTGCTTCTCGTCTCTTTTTCTCTTTCTCCGCATCGTTGAAAATATCCAACTGTACACCGTCGCAACCTGAAGGGAGGGTCTTCGCTGCCTCGGACTCGCCAACGACATGGTAGCAGCCGATATATATCCGTCGTATCAATAGCAACGGATCGACAATGCGGTCATATATCTGTACCATTGTATCGATGAATTGACGCGACGACGATGTATGTCCCCCTAAAGAAGCACTCCCGTGACTCTGTTTGGGAACAGGCCGCCCATACCAATCGTTTGTTACTTCACCCCGATATCGGGAACGAATCTCCGGTCGCGTCAGACTCTCCACATCATAGCATATTGTCAACGTCACTTGGTCGGCGACCAATCGCTTGGATACTAGGTCTAGCGCCATCGCATCGGCCATCTCCTGTACCACCACGCGCGCCTTCGTAGCACTGTAGGCACACGTCAGCACCTGTCCGCTGCTCAGCGAATTGCTTTCGGGTCGGTACGATTTGATTGCGGCAAGGGTGCAGGGCTCCCAGCCCCACGCATGGTCGATAAGCAGTTCGGCATTGACGCCGAAAAGTTTGTATAACAACTCCTCGTTTTGAATGGAACAGCGTGCCACCATCCCCATGGTATAGAGTTCGTTGCGTTCCAGCCGGCGGGCAATGCCGGGTCCTACACGCCAGAAATCGGTCAGGGGACGGTGGTTCCAGAGCTTTTCGCGGTAACTCATCTCGTCCAACTCGGCGATGCGGACGCCATTGGCGTCGGGGGCGATATGTTTCGCCCCGATGTCCATGGCTATCTTGGCTAGGTAAAGGTTGGTGCCGATACCGGCGGTGGCAGTGACGCCCGTTTCGTGAAGCACATCCAGAATCATGGTACGGGTCAGCTCGCGGGCACTCTTTTTGTAATTTTTCAGGTACTGGGTGGCGTCGATAAAGACCTCGTCGATGGAGTAGACATGGATGTCCTCCGGAGCGATGTAACGCAGGTATATATTGTAGATGCGGGTGCTGTAGTCAATGTAAAAGGCCATACGAGGAGGGGCTGCAATATAGTCGATAGCCCACTCGGGGTGCTGCTCCAACTCCTCGGAGTTAAAGGATTTTCCTGTGAATCGGTAATGAGGTGCCAGCACCTGACGATCCAGATTCACCTCCTTTACGCGCTGCACCACCTCGAAAAGCCGCGCCCTTCCGCCGATGCCGTACGCCTTCAGCGACGGCGACACTGCCAGACAGATGGTTTTCTCTGTCCGCGATTCGTCGGCAACCACCAAGTGGGTCTTCAACGGATCCAGTCCGCGCTCCACACACTCTACCGAGGCGTAGAACGATTTGAGATCGATGGCTATGTATGTACGGCTTTTCAATTCTGTGCAAGGTCGTTCGATAATAAAAAACGACTCGGCGCTCTTTTCCCGGCTTCAGCACCGGTTCTGCGTCGAACCGAACACGTCGGACATCAGAGGTGATACGTGAAACCGAAGGTGAGTTGGAAAGGGAATTTCTTGGTCACATACAGTCCTTCACCGACACCGCGATACCCTTTGGGACCCTCGTCGTCAAACAGTCCGAAAAAGTCTATCGGATAACCGATAAGGTTGGCATTGAGTGCAAAATCATCATTGATCAGATATTCGGCCCCGACAATGAAATCTATGTGGGCGCTCAGCATATCCATGAATTCCAACCCTCCGGTGGTCTCCACTTGCGGGGTTCCGTCGCTGTATTCGATTGTCGATTTGGGCGAGAGGTTGAATCCCAGACTCAAACCGCCGCCGGCAATGATGTTCAATTGGTCGCCGATGGGTATGATGGCGTAGTATAAATCGGTCAAATCAAAATTTCTGTATTGATAATGTGTCGTGAAGGTCTTGCTGGGCTGGGTCGTCGAAACGCCTTCCACCGTACCGTTCCACCATGCCATTGCGATGCGGTAGGTGTTGCCCCAATTGATTCGTCCGTTTTCAATCGTACGTTTGTAGACAAATCCAATGGTAGGGTTGAAGAGGCTACGCTTTATATCGGTTATTTGATAACCGTTATAGGCACTGTAATCGTTGTTGAGAATAGCGTCTGCCGAACTGAACCATCCACCTAATCCCAAATCCAAACCGATCATTTTCTCGCCTGCCGCAAAGGGATCGATTCTATAGTACTGTGCCTGGCTGTTGCCTATTCCCAATAGTGTGATGATGACGATGGTAAAAATGCTTTTTTTCATTTCGTAGAACAGTTTTTTCAGAGGTGCCTCCTCCTTTTATGGAATAATTGTTTGCTTATGTTACCATAAGTAACAAAACCTCACTTTTTTTTACATGAATCGGTATTTTATTAAGATTTCCTATGCAATAATCTTTGGTTTTTGTCCGAAACTCTTTAATCTTCAACCTTTAACATTCGCTTCCTCGCTCAATCATCCCTATGGCAGCTTCAATGCTTTCTGCCGACAGCACCTCGGCCCTTCTCCCGCTGCGGAAGAATCCTCCGTCGTGCATCAGTTCCAACTGCAGCAGAAAGGGGTTGTAAAAACCGTCAGGATTGTACAGGACGACGGGTTTGTCGCGATGTCGGGGGTCGCGTAAGGGACCCAACTGGTTGTAGACCATTACTTCCAGCACTTCGTCGAGGGTGCCGATGCCGCCGGGAAGGGCGATAAAGGCGTCGCTGTGGGCGATAAGGTACTCCTTGCGCTCGGCCATCGAGGCAACGCGAACGATTTGGCTTACAGGTTGCGAGAGAATGATTTCTTCACTGAAAAATGAGGGGATGACAGCGATTACCGTTCCGTCGGCTTCGAGTGCAGCACCGCTGACGGTGCCCATCAGCCCCAGATTGCTTCCGCCATATAGGAGTGTGTGCCCACCAAGAGCGATACGGCGGCCGAGTTCCTGTGCGGCATCGGCAATATTTTTGTCGTGAGGGTGCGACGAGGCGCAAAAGACAGAGATGTTCATGCTGCTTGTTTGTTTATCAGAAATGGATTGGCAGATTATATTGAACACGTACAGGATGATCTTCGCTCATTTGATAGCCAGGCTTCCATTTGGGCATCAGGTTTACTATTCGCAGAGCTTCTTCGTCACATTCTTTGTTGAGGCTTCTGATAACCTTGGCGTTAGAAACAGATCCATCCTTTTCAATAACAAGACTGACCCACACTTTGCCTGTTGTGTCATGGCATGAAGGGCGTTCTAAATTATGCCTGATGAAACTGTACAAGGAATCAATTCCGCCAGGAAATTCAGGTTCATATTCTATCGGGTCAATTGACAAAATGGATGCGGTGTCCACACTCGCCATCAGACTATTGGCGACGGAATCGATTGTTGTCTGGCTCTTGCAGCTAGTCGTGGCGACGAGGACGAGGAGAGCGGCGCTGAGTAATAGTTTCTTCTTCATGGTGTGTGTTGTTTGTTGCGCGGCAGCGATGTGAAGAAAGTCCAGTGGACTTTCGATAGCGCAGCGGAGAACAAAAGGCAGTAGACTGCTATGTGCATGGTGGAGGTTTCAATATATTAGTCTTTCGGCGAGAACGGACACTTTTTTCCGATGCATTGGTTGTTGATTTTGCTGCGCGAGCAGGTAACTGCAGCGCGTTCCATCTCCACGCCGAGGTTCTCCTTCACAAAATCTACGGCTGTGAGGATTGATAGATAAGAGTCTCGCTTGCAGCATCGTGGACCGCCGTTGAGGGCCACTTGTTCTAGCGCACGGGCCGTCATAAGGTTGCATAGCCGCCAAGTGTCGGTTGATAGCGGTGTGTTTCGTGTGACAATGGACATAAAAATACCTGTGCTGATGGATGCGCCGCAGGCACCCATGTATCCGCAGGCACCTCCTGGCACTTGACGTCCGCGGCTCATCACCTCCGTCAGCCCTTCGGCAAGATTGAC
>JAEEGL017104113.1_pt1 | contig 39566 bp, 31 predicted proteins | sample 9134231 | NCBI WGS metagenome assembly JAEEGL01 (sample SAMN16246548, study PRJNA631951) | gut metagenome | biome: gut microbiome; feature: rumen; material: fiber-attached | host: Bos | place: Iran: Karaj | collected 2018-10
CACCAAGCTCTATGCCAGCTTCGACGTGGGCAAGCAGCTCAACCGTGACAACGGATACCTTGCCCTCGACAACTTCGACTATGGTACCCTGTTCGGCACCACATTCCCCATGGACAAGGCCCAGCGCATTGCCACTTTTGACAGCGGTTCAACGCACGCCATGACCATCTGCGCCGTCGATCTTGACGCTGACGGCAACCCCACCAAGTGGAAAGTGGAGAACTCCTGGGGTGGCGACAGCGGCCACAAGGGATACATCATCATGACCAACGAGTGGTTCAATGAGTACTCCTTCCGTTTGGTCGTGGACAAGAAATACGTGCCTGAATACATCCTCAAGGCCGCCGAGGCCAAGCCCGTGATGGTCATGCCCGAAGATCCCCTCTTCGGCACCGATGACTGATAATCGACGGACACTCATTCGCAACACTCCTGCCGCCACCCACAACGGCAGGAGTTTTTTGTCACAATCCCCAATCTCTAAACTTTAAACTCTAAACTTTAAACTGCGAGCGCAGCGAGCCCCAACGCGAGCACACCTCTCTAAACTCTAAACCCTAAACTCTAAACTGCGAGCGCAGCGAGCTTCATCGCAAAAAGATGAAAAAAACTTGCAAATAACCAAAGTTTCACTTATCTTTGCAACTACCAAAACGGATAAATATTACACTTAAATACCCACATCATTAACCTCATTTAAACCTAAAGAATATGAAAAAAGAATTACTTAACTTCAAGACGTTAGCCATCCTTGTTGTGATGTGCTTAGCGGGAACTCTAGGTGCCAACGCCTATGATTTCACCGATTACGATTACAACATGTACTTCAATTACCTTAGCGACGGTAGTGTTGAAGTCACCTATTATGACGAGAATTATAACAGTTACAGTGGAGCTGTTACCATCCCTGCTGTCGCCACGCGTGGAGCCATCAATCAGACCACGTTTGATGTGACAAGTATCGGTACCTACGCTTTCCGTCGTTGCTCTGATCTGACAAGCATTAGCATTCCCACGTCAATCACTTCAATCGGTCAGTCGGCTTTTTCTTACTGCACCAAGCTGCAGTCGGTGACAATCCCTTACAGCGTCAAGACCATTGGATTCAACGCCTTCGGTGATTGCAACAATTTGAAGGTGGCATTTATCGGCAGTGGCGTTACCAATATCGCCGCATACGGTTTTGACAGTCCCTTGACCGAAGTTTATTGCTTCGCGTCAACCCCGCCCGCCATTGCCAACGAGAACGCTTTTAGGGCTTTGACCTACAGCGACGGCACGCTCTATGTGAATTCGCCCTTTGACAGACAAAAGTATAGACAGGATAGTAATTGGCAAAAATTCAATAATATCTTGACGATGAATCCCTATGACTTCTACTACGATGGACTCTATTACGTCCTCTACAACATGAGTTCTAGCGATTATGATAACCCTGACTATTGCCGTGTTATCTATCGTGACACAAACTACAACAGCTACAGCAGCAGTAGCATCCACATCCCCGAACGAGCTACTTACCAGGGCAAGTGGCGCGAGGTAGAAGCTGTTTTAGACCGATCGTTTAAGAATTGCACCAATCTGACGAGCATCACCATCCCTTACACTGTCGCCACGGTTTTCCATGAAGCGTTCTGGAATTGTAACAACCTTAGGACGGTGGTCATCGGCAGCGGTTGTCAAGGTATGGGCGACGATCTTTTCTACGGTTGCACGTCGATGAACTCCCTTACCGTCTTTGCCACCACTCCGCCACATGCTTTCAATGGCACTTTCAATTCTTATCTCTATAATAACACCACGCTCTATGTGCCGGCAAGCGCCATCAGCGCCTATAAGAACGCAAATCATTGGAAGAATTTCACCAAAATCCAGAGCATACCAAGCACAACTGTGGAAATTAACGCCACCAACTTCCCCGACGTCAACTTCCGCGCCTACCTCTTCTCGCAATACCCTGCTGGCTACATCACCGGCGAAGAAATTGCTGCCCTCACCTCGCTCAACGTGTCATCCAAGGGCATCAGTGACTTGACAGGTATCAAATTCTTCACCGCTCTCAAGGAACTGCGCTGCTACAATAACCCGATGACCTCGCTCGATGTGTCGGATTGCACCTCGCTCACCTATCTGGATTGCGCGCCCACCAATTCATACACTGGCACAAAACTCACCTCGCTCAATGTGAGGGGCTGCCTCTATCTCCAGAAAATCCTTTGCTATAACAACAACATTACCTCGCTCGACTTGACAGGCTGCATAAGCCTTAGGGAACTGCACTGCTTCAATTGCCCCAAGTTGACGTCCCTAAATGCGTACTACAAGTCATCTCTCTACTTGATCGATTGCTCGAACTGCACGTCCCTGAATCAGCTCAGTTGTCATCATAACGCTCTGAGCACACTTGATATCTCAGGCAACACGGCACTCACGTCGTTGTCATGCTTCAACAACCCCAACCTGACCACAATCACTGGATTGGACGACTGCACCGCTATCACCTATCTGGATTGCGAGGACTGTGCCATCACCGACCTGAGTGCCGTGAACACAATGAATGATATTCAGTCTCTCTACTGTAGAAATAACCAATTGACCCAACTTGTTGTGACCTATAAGAGCAAATTGAAAAACCTCTTGGTCGCTGGCAATAAGTCGTTGACCTCGCTACAATGCTACGACAACGCCTTGACGAACCTGGATGTTACCAACTGCACCGCCTTGACAAATATGTCATGTACCGGCAACAAACTGACCTCACTCTCTCTATCAGGCTGCCCCGCTCTGGTTAGTCTCTACTGCAATCGAAACTATATCAGTGGGACGGCAATGACTCAGTTGGTCAACAGTTTACCCATGCGCTCGTCCAGCAATCCCGGCACCTTCCGCGTTGTGAACATCACCAACGAGAACAATGTCATCACCCCCGAACAACTCGCCATTGCCAGGAGCAAATACTGGAATCCCAAGAAGTGGGACGGCAGCAGCTGGGTGGATATCACCAACGCAACCAGGGGTGACGTGAACGGTGACGGCAATGTGAACATCACCGACATCACAGCACTGATCGATTACCTGCTGAAAGGCAATACGGGCAACATCAACCAGGATGCTGCCGACTGCAACCAGGACTCCGTCGTCAACATCAGCGATATCCCGGCTCTGACCGACTATCTGCTGAGAGGCACCTGGTAAATCACCAACACTGTCAACAAATTTTTCCCTCACACTCCTTCTTCGAGTGTGAGGGATTTTTGTTGTCGATATGATCTAATTAATCGAATTATTGGAATTTCTTGCCTGAGCCCCAAGCCTGGCCCACGCTGTCGCCCAAGGCGCGGTAGCACATGGCAGAGGCATCAAACACGATCGGTTTCAACTTTCCCAGATCAACACGGCCCTTGGCATCCAGGATGCCCTTGTTGGCACTCATGTTCACCACCTCGCCAATCAGCATACCATCCTCAAAGCTCACCACCTTGCACTCCAGCGTCAGCGGATACTCGTTGATGATGGGAGCGTCAACATTGGGGCTAGGCTTGATGGTGCAACCCGCTTTGGCCACCTTGTCGGGCACGTCGTTGCCGCTCACGATACCAAAGTAGTCCGACTGCGCCACGGTGCGCTCATCAGCAAAGCTGATGGTGAAAGCCTTCGTCAGTTCCAGATTTTCGGTCGTCTTGTGTTTGCTCAGGCTGATGACAATCTTGTTGTGGTCCAGCTGTCCAGCCCACGCAGCCATCATCACGTCCGGGTTGTGGTTCTTGTCCCAGGTCGCAATCATCACGCACGGCTGAGGAGTCGTCACCAGCGCATGGTTAGCGCCGAAGTTCACGCGGCCATCCACAGACTTCACGCCCTTCGTGTTCTCAGTCTGGTCGTTGTTTTCATTCACATTTTGATTGTTTTGGTCACCGTTCGACGAACAGCCCGCCAAAACCAGCAGCATCGCTGCCATTAAAATCACCTTCTTCATTTCACTTCATTTATTTAATAATATGTTTATCCACGAGTTCAAAGTAATCACCCATGCGGGCAATATGGTGAAGGCAAATTTACTGCTTTTTTTAGAATTCGGCTCTAAAAACAAAACGAAATTCACAATCACAGTTCAATGACATCTTTGCCACACAATCTTTACCCCCACAGCCCCACAGTAGTCCTTCCCTCAGGGTCCCACTATGCCGCGACTCCCGTCGCGGCCCCAATAAAGAGAAGTCACCGCGCCGTCCCCAGTGCCCCCGTCCCCTCATAGTCCCTGTATGCCGCAACTCCCGTCGCGGCCCCAATAAAGAAAAGTCACCGCACCGTCCCCAGTGCCCCCGTCCCCTCAGGGTTCCCGTGTGCCGCGACTCAGTCGCGGCATCTAAGAAAGCCCCCGTCCTGTTTAGCTTTTTTCCTGTTACCAGTGCCTGAATATGGCACTCCCATGCACTACCTTTGCACCATCAACAACGGCTCGTCCCGTGTACTGGGGCACAGCCCCAGTAAAAATAATAACTTTAAACCATAATCACCATGCACTACAACCGTAAACCACTCCTCCCCGACAATCTCGACCCCTGGGAGAGTCTCTGTCTCAACATCGACATGAAGAACCTCGTCGACTTCCGTCCTCACGCCATCGTCAGCATCAACGGCAACCCAGTGCTCCACCAGCACGAGATCACCTTCCTCACTGGAGCAAGCCACTGCAGGGCGCACGCCTTCGCCAAGATGCTAACTGCCGCCGTTATCGGCGGCAGCTACCCCTTTGCACAATCCGTCCAAGTAGCCAAGCGCGACGGTGACCAGCCACAAAAACCCTCCAGGGTGCTCTGGATCGACACAGTCCACTCCTTCTACACCTGCTGCGGCATCATCGACGACCTCAAGCAAAACTTCAACATCACCCAGGATAGCTTCAGGTTCGTCTGCCTTGACGCCCTCGGCACCTTCGCCAGTCGCTACGATAACGTCCTTTACGGCATCATCAACATCATCCACGATTTCAAGCCCTCACTTGTCATCATCGACGACTTCGACCACCTCGCCATCGACTGCGGCATCAACCTCACCGATAACTTCTACCTCATGGTCAGGGAATACCTCGACCACTACGATGCCTCCTTCCTCTGCATCGGCTACAACCTCATCGGCAGGGCAAAGAGCACCGCCGGCTCCATCGGAAAACGCCTCTTCGCCGTCGCGAGCAACGTCTTCCGCCTGTCCAACAAGGGAACAACAGCCATTGTCCAACGCGTCAAGGGAATAGCCAGCGACGACCAATTCACCTTCGCCTTCAACATCAACGACAAGAACTTCCCCCAGGAACTCATTCCCTTCCCAGGGGCCGACCCCACTGGCGACACCATCATCGAGGCCGCCGCAGTCCAGGAAATCTTCACAGCTGTAGTCCCCCAAGACGAAGCCCTCACATCCCAGCAGCTCATCAACAACCTCGACAAGCACCACAACGACGTCAGCCGCCTCAAGCGTCACCACCGCCTCATCGCCGACGCCCTCTCCCGAGGCATCCTCAACAGGAACGACACAGGCTACTACACCCTCAATCCCCACTACACCAGTCAAGCCGCCCCACCCACCAACGGCTACCTCGACTACTACATCAATAAACTCAACATTATCAACAAAATACCACCCATCCCCCAGCATCAGCCCCTCAATCAATTAACATTCATTAAGACTCCCGCACCACCCACAACCACCCCCGCACCATCCCCCGCAGCAGGGTCCCGTGTGCCGTGACTCCGTCACGGCATCTAATAAAGAGAAGCAGGCGCAGCCCTACTGCCCCCACCGTTCCCTCAGGGTCCATGTATGCCGCGACTCCCGTCGCGGCCCCTACAATAGAAAAGCACGCTCAGCCCCAGCATCCCCGCAGCAGGGTCCCTGTATGCCGCGACTCCCGTCGCGGCCCCTACGATAGAAAAGCACGCCCCCGTTTCAAGGTAGGGTCCAGCCTTTGGTGGTGAGGTAGTTCTTGCAGGAGGGGCAGAAGGATTGAGTCTGGGCAAATTTGTATCCATGCTCGGCATCGACCATCATGCAGCGCTCGTCCTTGCAGTGAGGCAGCCCGAAAGCATGACCCAACTCATGCAGCATGAGTTCCTCCATGTCCTCGTCACTGAGGGGCTGGAGTGTCTTGGGTCTCAATGATGAAATGACCGAAACGCGATCTCCCATATAGCTGATGCCAAAGATGCCAAAGGTGGGCGAAATCTCATTCTCATAATAGATGATCTTGTTGGTCAGGCCAAGGGCATAACCGCCATGGCGAAGTTTCCTCAGGTCATCGAGCAGGCCAGTGCCGCGGTAGCGGTCACGGGGCTTGTAGTAGCAATCCGCGGGCAGTTCTATGGCTTCGTCGGCAAGCGATACCGAAGAATAGACCTTCTCCAGCACCGCCTTCAACTGTTTGGCTTTGGCCTCGGGAAAAGTGCCATAACGATAGATGTGGATGGTCGGCTTTGCCTTGCCGATGTAATCCAATATATCGATCGTGCCGAGGGTGCTATCGACACCGAGCGTGGGGACAGACTCCACCATGCGGGTCTTGCCAGTTGCCTTATCGACATGGAAATGCACCAGTGCGCCCGTGTAGCTGCGGAAAATGACCTCGTATTCAGCATCGGTCTCATCGCCCATCGTGACAGACATCATGGAAGGATTATCGGCGGCGGCACTCCAGTCGTACTGGCTATGGCAATAGTTGTTCACGCCCTCGAAGGCCATCTGGGCGGTGATAGCAGGGTGTTGCGACCCGTCCGTTTTGTTCCTATTGCAAGAGCAAAACAGCAAGGCCACCACTATGGATATTAGGACAATATTTTTCATCATTGGGTTGTATTTTTCTTGCAGGGCAAAGGTAATGATTTTTCACCAAACAACGGATATCTTGAGAAATTATGCCGATAACAGGGGCTCCGTTCGGCTTCGCGGCACTACACCGCCAGCCTGCCAGTCCTAACGGACTTATCAGTTTTGCTAACTGCGTGAAAAGACCCGTGGGGATGCAGACCGGTTACTGCACCCCCACGGGTAAAAGATTGTTACTGCAGTTCAGTATAGTCTATTTCACTTGACGTGAACAACCTTATTGCCAATCAGATAGATGCCCTTCAGGCCCTCAAGGCTGGTGGCCTGACGGCGTACCAGGCGGCCATCGATGGTATATACGTCAACGGGCTTGCCATCGAGCGTAATCTCGTTGATGCCACTGGTGATGTCTATTGTAGCCGTAGCAGGTGCTGACTCCTTATCGCCCTCATAGACAGCTGTCACGGCTATCGTATGATGACCGTCGGACAGGCCTGTTGCGGGCATCTCATAGGCCGTATCAGGAGTAGTGCCGACGCAAACGCCATCGACATAAATATTGTAGCCCACAGGAGCCGATGCGCCACGCTCGAAAGTCACGTCATCGAGCATGAGGCCGAAGATATCTTGAGCGGTGTGGCGGATGGCGAAGTACTTAGTACCCTCGGGGAGCGTGAATGTGTACTCCGTCCAATCGGTGGCGTCGAGCCATTCCTCCTGAAGCGAGACAAAGCTGTCGATATCGTCATCGGTAGTCGAATAAAGCACTTCGAAGCGTTCGTAGCCATAGTCGGGCGTAATCACGCGGGCGAAGAAGCTGATGTCCTGACCGTTGCCCATCAACTCGGGTGAGATCAGCCAGTGGTCGGTAGCGGGAATGGGATCGCCATCGGACACACAGGTGGAGAGCAGCAACTGATTGCCGCTGTGAGGTTCATAGACGGTGCCCACCTCGACGGGGAATGACTCAGACATGGAATTGAATACCATCCACGCCATGGGATTGCCCAGGTTGGGAACTTCAAAGCCCGTGAAGCTGTAGCACACCAATCCGTTGCCGTCGTACAGCGACCAGTCACCCAGGGCTCCCGTGTGATGCGTGGCGGTGATACCACCCAAACTGAACTCGGGGAATGCCGCTGCATCGTCAAAGTCCTCGGTCACACTCACGGTCCCATCGGTAGAGGGAGCAGTCCACGAGAGCACCAGGTCATTGGTGGTCATCTTATCGATACACAGGTCGGTGGGTGCGGGCAGAGCGGGCTCGACAATGGTGATAATGGCCTGAGCCTCGTTGTTGGCGAGCTGCTGATCCATGTCATAGACAATGCGGGCAAGTATCTCCACATCTCCGGCATCATCAAGCACGGAGGTCGGGAACTCAACCTCATGAGACCAGGAAACGAACGATTCCATCGTCTGGTTGCTGGTCACATCCAGCAATACCTTGTCGCCAGCGGTAATCAGCACCCTGAAGCCGCTAGCCTCATTCTCGCCCTCATTGGTGACGGTAAACGAAATCTTGGCCGTGTTACCAGCAACAACACTTGTGGGGGCCGAAACAGCGATTGACAGGTCATGCTGATACAGGTCTGCAATGTGGATATTGTCCACCAGGAGCATGTCGCCGAGGTAAATCAGTTCACCCTCCCAATGGTCAACCTCAGAGGCGTTTTCGTACTTAGCCAAGAGGCAAATGCGGGCGTAGCGACCGCCTTGCAGGGCCGTGAGAGGCACCTTCACTCGTGAGAAGTCATCACCAACCACGATGTTGTCCTGAAGGAGGGTAAACTCGCCGCCATCAACGCTGCCGTAAACCGCCAGCGAACGGATGTCGGGACTAGCAACGTCAAAGACGAGCGTCGGGTGAGCAAGGCCCTTAAGGTCAAGTTTGCCCGAATTGAAGTACACCATGCCTTCCTCCTCGGTGAGCAGTGCCATTGCCGAGCCGTCATCGTCGGAGGACTGGCCCGAAATCATGACGGTGCCGTTGGTCTCCCAGAAGTAATGCAGCTCATCATCTGTGAAGCCCTCGACAAGGGGCAGGTCATAGGGAGCGCCTACCAGCAGGCCAGCCGTTGAGCTCTGTCCTTCATACTCAGCGTTAGCCTCATTCCTGGTTTCTACAATCCAGTACTCCATGCGCTGTTCACCCTCATCGGTGTCGAAGGGCACGTCGTAGGCATCAGCGTCGGTGAGCGTGGCAAGCAGTTCATTTTTCTCGATGGAGTAGTCGGTCCAGCCTTCTTCGGCATAGGTGCTCCAAACGAGATAATTGACCGTGGCGGGATTCACGGGGCCACCATTCTCACCAGTGTTACCCACCTTGTCCCAATTCAGCGCAACGATATCGCCACCATCGGCAGCAGTGAAGTTCTCGACAGGACTCGGGATATCGGGACCGACATAGACGGTCACCTTTTCGCTCTTCAAGCCCTTGCCCGACTCATTGTAGGGGATGGCCTGGTAGGTGTGGTCACCAGCGTAATCAGGTTCATCGACATAGACCACAGTCGTGCCAGGAGCGACATCCTCAACGCAGCCGACTACGGTGCCGTCACGCAGGATGTCAATTCGAGTCAGGTTGGTGGTCAAGGGATCGCCGTTGAAAGCAAGATTGGGGGCCGTCAAAGTGACATTTGCCCGCAATGTGGCCAGCTCGTCGGCAGCAACACTGATGGCAGGTGCGGCAGGTGCCGTGGGCTCGGCGCCAAAGTCGATGCTGATGTAATTCACCATGAGGCGGTAGGCGTCGGCATCGCTGATGGCATGGATGGCCAGGTAATACTTGCCAGCCTCATTGACCGAGAACATGCCCTCGTATTCTTCACCCTCGTCCTCGTAGGTGGTGACATCGGTGGGCAGGATGACCGTGGTGGTCAATGCCTCGGCAGTGGGCTCGGTACCCAGCAGCACCTCAAATCGCTCGTCAATTCCTGCATTACGGGCATTGACAACCACATTGTAGTTCTTGTGGGCGTCCAGCCAAATGGGTAATGTGACAAGGTAGTCATCGGCCGCATTGTCTGCACTGTAATCGTAGTTGGTCTTGTAAGTATTGTCCCAATTCCACGTGCAGCCGTCCTCGTTGGCATCAATCACCGTGAAGATGTCGATGGTCTGGGGTTGGGTCAAATCGGCGGTATAGGGCACGTTGAGCGTGGCAATCAGTTTCAAAGCCACCACCTCGCTCTTGTCACCAGCGCCATTTTCGTTATAGGCCACAGCATAATACTTGTGCAGGCCCAGGGTCAGGTCTTCGCCATTGTCCACCCACGTCAACGCTGCGCCGGGAGCCACATCCTCGAAGGTGTGGATTACCTGGTCGTCACGCACGAGTTCAATCTTTTCCAGATTGGCTGCCAGGGGTTCACCGTTGCGTCTCACCTCAGGAGCCGTGAAGTTGAGGGTGACCTCAAGCTGCTCTTCGGTCTGGATGGCAGTGAAATCGGTGGGAGCGGCAGGAGCCTCCATGTCATAGATGTCAACCATCACATTGTCAACGAAGAGCTTGTTCATGTCGGCAAGCGAGATGGCATGGAAGCCGATGTAATAGGTTCCTGTCTCATTCACGGCAATACTAGCCTCTAATTGCTGGGGCTCCTCCCAGGTCACATCGGTCGGCTCAACAACCTGGATAGTCATGCTCTCGGGGGTGGCATCGCTGCCGGCCATCACCTCGATGCGCTCGTCGAAGCCCTTGTTCCACGTGTCAAACGTCAAGCGGTACTGCTTACCGGCCACAAAGTGGAAGGCCGGCGAAACCAGCCAATCGTCGGCGTCAAAGGAATCATTGTAGGTGTAACGGGCAAACCAATTCTCGTCGGTGTTGTAGGCGAAGTCCCAGGTATCGCCATCATTGTTGGCGTCGATGATGGTGAAAGCTTCCTGCTCATCAACGGTCTGGAATGTGTTCAGGTAAGGATAGTCCTCGATGGGCTTGAAGGGATCCTCACGGCTAATGGCGAGGTCCTCAATCCAAACGTCGTAATTCACAGTCTCGTCATTGTCGTTGGCAAGCAGCTCGACGAGCGAGGTGAATACCCCTCCCTCCTCGTCATAGGCCATCTCGTAGGACATCAGGAGATCGCCGTTGTATCCCACGGCATAGATGGTCTGGCCATCCAATTCGCCCAGCACCTGCATGCCGCCGAAGGTCACGACGCCGTCGTTGATAACGCCATGCATCCATGCGTCAGGATAATTGGCAAACAAGCCCTGCAGGTACACGTCATCGCCATCAAAGCCCAGGCTGACCTGACCGCGGAAGGGCACTGACGAGCCTTCGTAGTAATGGCCGCGGGTGTACCACGTCTCGGTCTGCAAGCCCGGCGGCGGAGTCACCGTCACCACATCTAGGGGCACAAAGTCGTGGTCAAAGGTATAGACGCTCTCGTAGTCCCCAAAGCAGGTGAAGAACGCGTTGCCTTCGTATTCGTAGAACACGCCGATGATGTTGTCCTCGTCAGAGCCCTCGAGCGTAATCTGGTCGCCGTCGATGGTCATGGTGATGACGTCGCGCGCATCGTTCCTGATGTAGTCGCCGTCCATCTTCACGCCCCAATAGATGGCATAAGGCACCTCGGCATAGCTCTCATAGTTTACCAGCTGCCCTGTGGGAATGGTAATCGTGTTGCCGCTCAAGGAGCCTTTCACCCAGACATTGTTGCGATAGGTGGAGATGAGGTCCCGGATATAGACATCGCCGTTGTCGCAGAACACGACATGCACCTTGCCGAACTGCTCGGTAAGCAGCCACGAGCCGCCGTCAGGGTCATAAATCAGCGCATTTCCCGAGCGGTTGTAGATTTTGCGCTGGCCCTCGGCGGGCTTGATAATCACACCATCGTCGTCACGCACTTCACCGTTACGTCGAGGAGCATTCCCGCTTTTCAGGCTCGTCCTCGCGGCAGGATGATGTGCCATTTTCTTGATGGCAGTTTCCCGCTTGTCCTTCACCTTGGACACAGAGGCGGCTGCTTGAGCCTTGGTTTTCACTACTGCGTCGCGCTTTTTATCGGCTGCCGTTGTCTGCACCGTCTCCACACTGGTTGGTGCAGCGACAAAGACAATCTTCTTGGAGGGTTGATTCTTGATTTTCCTCAGGCCGTCATGCGTGGTTCTGGCCATTCGCGTGGTCAAATCCACAGACTGCTGGGGTGAATCTTGTGCCCTCACTTGTGATGGCAACAGCAAGAGCATCGCCATGGCAAGCAAAAACATGGTTTTCTTTCCCATAATGTTGATGATTAAATGAAACTTAAGTTAGATTTTTTGCTTGCAAATATAGTGAAAAATTTTGGTTCTCAGTCCTTTGTACTCAGTTTTTAGTTGTATTTGTAGTTTTCAAATATTTAGCATATATTTGCAGGGCTCACACGTTTAACCAACAATTCTAAAAGCTAATCATTATGAGAAGGAAGCTACCATTCAGATTATTCCTGTTTATGATAATGGGGATACTTGTGTCAATACAAACTGTCCATGCCAACCCAATTACACGTCAACAGGCGATGCAGAAAGCACATGAATTCCTACAGCAGCGGAGAATGAATCTGCAGCAGACCGCGTTGCGGCATGTTCCTGCATTGAAAGGGGGCGAAACGGCAGCACAGAATGCTCCATACTATGTGTTCAACATCGGGGAGGACAATGGATTTGTAATCACCGCGGGAGACGACTGTGCCTATGAGATCCTGGGCTATGCCGACAAGGGCCACTTTGATGCGGACAACTTGCCTGACGGGTTGGAGTATATGCTTGACTGCTATGCCAAGGAGATAAGCTACGGTTCCAAGAGTCCCAAAGTGGCAAAACCCAAGTCAGGTCCCACCTACCCCGCTGTGGAGGCCATGCTCACGACAGAATGGGGGCAGGAAGAACCTTACAACGACAATTGCCCCATCTATCCATCCACAGGTGAACGGTGTGTCACGGGATGCGTCGCCACGGCCATGGCCCAGGTGATGTATTACCACCATAATCATCATTCTACCCGTGAAGTCGTGAACGACATACCGTCTTACGGTGTTTCATGGGTGATCAATGGTGTGCCTAAAGGTTCACCCATTGATTGGGACAATATGCTTGATACCTACGACAACAATGCCACCGAAGTCCAAAAACAAGCAGTGGCCAACCTGATGCTCTATTGCGGCACAGCGGTTAAAATGGGTTATGGTCCCACTACTTCTTGGGCTTATTCTCGTGATGTAGTTCCTGCTCTAGTCAGTTATTTTGATTACTACGATGATGCAAGCGAGAAAAGCCGTAGTAACTATACCGACACGGAATGGGAGACGATGGTCTATGAAGAACTTGGGGCTGGGTTCCCGATTTATTATGCTGGATCACAACATGCCTATGTAGTTGACGGACATGATGGGAATGGATTTGTTCACATCAATTGGGGTTATGACGGAACAGACAACGGTCATTTCCGACTCACAGCCACCAGTGGCATTGGGGGATCCATGGGTGGATATTCATCCAATCAAATCGCCATTTTCGGTATAGCGCCCAACGGATTCATTCCTCGCTTGACTACCACAGAATTGTCCCTGACGAGCAGCAACGTCGTCGAGAACCTTTCATCCCTCACGTCTATTCCCGTTACGCTTGATATGACGGTTACCAACCTCACAGAAGAAACGGGTACTTTTGAACATGCTGTCGGGCTTTACAAACTCGGAGATTTGCAGTCGGTTGTTTCCCCGATTCGCACCATCAGCGGTATGGCACCAGGAACGGCCCAGCAGCTAAGTGTGTCGCTTGAGTTGGAGTCCACGCTGGCGCCAGGCATTTACACCCTTGTGCCGATAAGCAGGGTCGCCGGTTCCAATAAATGGCGAAGGAATAGCAACTATGACCAGTTCTTCACGATGACGATTTACGGTGGCAGTGTCCATTTGACGCAGGGAATCCCAGAAGAAGAGGGTGACATCATCACGTTTGCTGATGATCTAGTGAGACGAATATGCGTCTTGTACTGGGATTTGAATGGTGATGGAGCTTTCAGCAAGCAGGAGGCAGCAACAGTAACCAATCTGGGCAGACGTTTCAGCAACGCCAATTCAATCACATCCTTTGATGAGCTCCAGTATTTCACGGGATTGACAAGCATAGCAAGTGAAGAGTTCAGCACTTGTTCCAAGCTTACATCCATCATTCTTCCCCCTAATATCACATCAATTGGAGATAATGCCTTTTATAATTGCCGCAAGCTTCAACATATTACCATACCCAAGAGTGTAACATCAATCGGGACATCTTTGTTCGCTCATGACACTGAGTTGATAGATATCCAGGTGGAGAACGGAAATCCTGTATATGATTCCAGGAACAACTGCAATGCGATCATAGAGACTGCGACCAACAAGCTCATTGCAGGGGTATATTGCAGTGTAATCCCTGACGATGTTGTAGCCATTGGTCCGTATGCCTTTAAATATTGTGATGGATTGGAATCCATCCAGATTCCTGCATCGGTGACCAGCATCGGAGAATCTGCTTTCGCTAATTGTAGCCATTTGGATACGATCAACATTGGAGAGGGTGTTACAGATATAGGCGAATATGCTTTTTCGTACTGTAGCGCTTTAACTGAAGTCACAATACCATCAAGTGTGTCAAGCATGGGGAAATATGCGTTCCTCCAGTGTTCCGGTTTGACATCGGTCAATATTATGGCAAACATGACCAGCATTAATTATGGAACATTCCTTGATTGTAAGAGTTTGACTTCTCTCACCTTATCAAGATCTGTGACCAGCATCGGAGAATATGCATTCGGTCGTTGTAAAGGCTTGTCCTCCGTCACGATACCATCTAGTGTGACCCACATTGACAAAAATGCATTTTCGGAATGCACGGGTTTGACTTCCGTCACAATACCGTCTAGTGTAACCTACATTGGCGTTGGTGCATTCACGGGCTGCAATGGTTTGACCTCGGTCACGATACCCCAGTCTGTCAGGTCCATTGATGGTAATCCTTTTTATGGTTGTTCTAACCTTCAGAGTATTGTCGTGAATCCCCTAAATCCTTATTACTACTCCTACGATAACAACAGAGCCGTTATAGAAACTGCGACTAAGACGTTGGTCATCGGACTTGCCAGCACAACGATACCCGATGATGTAGTAGCCATTGGCGCATATGCTTTTTCTAATTGTTCAGGATTGACATCTATTGTGCTTCCTGATGGAGTGACCAGTATTGGATCTGGTGCTTTTTACCGGTGTTCTAACCTGCAATCCATCAACATGCCCTCTGGATTAACCATCATCGGTGATCATGCATTCCAAGAATGTGGTTTGCCTTCCATCAATATTCCATATGGAGTTACCAGCATTAGAAGAGGCGCATTTAATGGTTGTAGTAAATTAACCGCTATCACTATCCCTTCTACCGTTACCAGTATCGATGAAGCTGTATTCCTCGCTTGTAGTGGTTTGACTTCCATCAAAACATATATCAAAAACGTATTTAAAACGGGAGAACTTTCTTTCACAAATTGCCCAAAGGCCACTTTGTATGTGCCTCAAGGGTTGGTGGACGTTTACAGGGCGACCGAAGATTGGAACAGAATTAAAAATATTGAGGAAATGCCTGTGATTCTTGACGTGAATGGCGATGGCAATGCTGATATTGCTGACGTTATATTCCTCATTGATAAATTTTTAGACTCGTCAATCGATGGAAACTATTATTATGACATCAATAATGATGAAATGATTAGTGTCACCGATATTATAACGCTTATTGATGCCATTTTGGCGCAATGATGCTCGCGTTGCGAGCAGTTTAGAGTTTAGGGTTTAGAGAGGCATACGCATTTGTGCTCGTGGGTGAGTTAAATAGTTTCCGCAGGTGGTCGAGCAATCGCCCACTTGCGGAAACTTGTGAATGATGACCCGCCATCAAGATGGCCTTGACGGTGGTGATCAGAACTCGAGGGGGATGGTGAGCTTGACGATGATGTTGCGACCCATGTTTAAGACACCCTGGCGACCCGTGACGGGATTAACGTCGGCATACTTGAGGCGGCTCAGGTGGCTCTGATAGGCCTTGTTGGTGAGGTTGGTCCCCATCAGGCTGAGGCATGCTACACGCTGCCCCTTGACCATGATGTCGGTGCCGATGGCGGCATTCACCAAGCAATAGGCAGGGGTAGCGGTCTCGGTGTCATCGGCGCGGTAATAATGGTCCTGCTTGAAGTTATAGTCCACTCCCAGCGAAATGAAGGCGTTGTTCAGCACGCGCCCGTCGTGCAGGACTTCCCACTTGACATCGCTCTGCCAACGTGGTGCGGGGGTGAACGGCAGATATTTCGATTCCTCGGGCTGGTGCAGCTGCACGGCATTGACCAGCGCAAAACTGGTGCCCAGGTGGAGGAAATGCCAGGGGTGGATATCCAACGCCAATTCCCCGCCCAGCAATTGGGCATCACCGCAGTCATAGCGATAAGTCATGAACTCGTCGTCAATGACCTCACCCGTACGATGGATGAAGATGTAGTTGTCGATGCGGTTGCTGAACAGTGACAGCTGAGCATCGAGCCATGACGTGGTGATTTCGGCTCCCAGGTCAAACTGCAGGCTGAATTCGGGCTTGAGGTCACGGTTACCCACCTCGTAGCGCAGCGAGCCCTCGTGCACGCCGTTGCTGGCCAACTCGCTGATGTTGGGGGCTCGGAAACCACGGGCTGCATTTGCCCTCAAGTCAAGATAAGAGGTGGCGTGCCACACGGCACCCACGCTGGCGGTGAAACCGTTGAAGTCACGTTTGAAAGCCTGGAAACGCAGGTCACCGTCGTCCATCAGCTCGCGGCTGTCGAGATGGCGGTTGTCGAAGCGCAGGCCTCCGTTAAGTGCCCAACGGCCGACGTTGGCCGTCGTGGTGATGAAGGCACCGAAGTCAAACAAGCTATAGTCGGGAATCAAGAACTCGTCGCCCTCGTTGAGCGAGCGTTGCCACATGCCGCTCACGCCGCTGGTGATGCGCCAGTCATCTGCCAGGCGCCGCGTCACGTAGTGGACGTTGTAGTTGACCGTGTGCAACTTGAGGTAAAGCCCATACTGGTCGGGCTCCTCAAACTCCTGACGACGGTTCTGCTGGTAGGCCAGCACAGCATTGAGCCTACCCTCCCCCAGATAGAACGAATTATCAAGCACGGCCTTGTAGTGATACACCTGCTGGTAAGGCAGGCCGTGGTGATAGGTCTTGGTGTCGGCATAGGGTTGCTCCAGTTTGCCCGTCAACGGGTCACGCTCACCCTCGGCGATGCTAGGCGTGAGATGGAAATAGGAGCCCGTGAGGCGCGTGTGCCCCCAAGCCCTGTTGATGCCCAACATACCCGACAAAGCACGCTCGCGGAACTGCGTATTGGGCACATAGCCGTCACCAGGGGTCTTGTAGGCATGAGCGAACTTGTCGCCATAGCGTATGTTCCATGACAAGCCCTGCTTGTTGCCGCCATAATTGAAGGAGTAGTTCACGAGGCCGCTGTTGGAATGGTATTCGGTATTCACATTCAGACGCATTTTGCCCAGCGGTACCACGGGGTCGGTGTTGAGTTTGAGGACTCCCGCCAGGGCGTCGGAGCCGTATAGCAGACTCGCGGGACCCTTGAGGACCTCGACCGAACTAACTGCGTTGCCGTCAATTTCCACGCCATGCTCGTCGCCCCACTGCTGTCCCTCCTGGCGCACACCGTCGGCCACGACGACCACACGGTTATAGCCCAGTCCGCGAATCACGGGCTTGGAGATGCCACTGCCGGTGCTCACCTGTGCCACACCGGGCAGTTTGGCCACCGCGTCAACGATGTTGGTTGCAGGGGTCATACGCAGGCTGTTTCGGTCAACGATACCTGCAGGCATCGACATATCCTGCATTTTTACTGCACCAGTAGGACCGGTGACCACCACTTGTTTGAGTTCTATGTGGCGAAAGAACACATCGGTCGAGTCGAGCACGACCGTCTCTTGCGCTGCCATCGTGCATGTGCACGCCAGCAGCAGAATCAAAAAGTATGATTTCATTCTGTGATTGTTTTTAATGTGATTTCTATGAAAAGAGTACTGATTCTCAACTCCTCCCCCATTAGGGGAGTATTAGAGCAGAGGAGGGTGTGTGAACTGGAGGAGTATGATACGCTACCGACTAAAGCCTTTGGTAGCACCAACGCCCCCGCCCTAAAGGGCACCCCCTCTTAGCTAAGAGGGGGAGTTACACACGCTAATGAATCACAGAATGAACGGGGGAGCACGCAGTGAGGGATGGACAACGACCCTGACAATGGGTTCACTGGCCAAGAAATAGTCCAAATGGACTGCTACAGGCTTCACCACAAGGCTGGCAACCGTGCGGGGAACATCTATCTGTGTGCTCAGGAAACGGCACGACAAGCACTCATCAATGTGGTGGGTGCCCGCAGTGATGTGGCCCGAGTGATGAACAGCAGTGTGGCATTGGTCGCAATCAACAGCCGTGGAGAAATCGTAGGGGGTATGGACATGAAGCGAAGCCAGCAACACCATCGGCACATATACCGACAGTATCATCCAGGCAAACAACCGTTGCCTGCGGGTGAAGCCGTTATTTATATTCTTACGCCCCATTGGCCGCAAAGGTAGTGATATTTTTTAAATAACAAATTCTTTGTTTGTTATAAGTTAGAAGTTAGGAGTTAGAAGTAAAAAATACAACTTTAAGCATTAAATAAATTTTTATTATCTTTGCGACCATGAACGTGAAAGTGAAAATGCCTCATTTTGGGAAAAGGATTAAAGGCAATTCTTGGACTAAGGAATTGCTGATGAGTGTTATCGGTACTACCATCTCGATCGTGCTGACCTTTGGTACAGCAGGTCTTATTGAACGGAACCAGCGCAAGGCCGAGGGCCGTGATGTGGCCATGATGGTCATCCACGACATCGACCTGTATGCCGAGAGTTTTAGGGATGAAGCCGAAGAAGACACCAAGAATCACGACTTGGCGATGTATGTGCTGGAACACATCGACAGCATCGAGAAGATTCCCTTTGATACCATCGAGGCGGTGATCGGCTACCTATCTTTTGTGGAAGGGAACGAATACCGGTTTGACGAGAACATTGAGAAGACATTCCAGAGCAACCAGGAAATCTGGAGGAGCATTGACGCTCCTCAGTTTATCGACCAGGCGAGGGCTTTCTTTCATAACCGGCGCATGACCTTCCAGATGCTGAACACATCGATGAATTTCCACAGACCGGTCAGTCAAGAAGAGCTGAAACAAATCTATGCCACCGCGTTAAGTACGGGCAAGGGTATTGATTGGCGTGATTTCCTGCGCAAGAGACTGAAAGACGAGGATGTTCAGCTTTACATCCATCTCCACGACGACCGCCAAAACGTGTTCAACACCATTGCCGACAATTATCAGGACATGAGCAACCGGTGCAGGTTTATCATGAACATCACCGACGAGGAGTTGCAAGCATTCCTTGACAAGCGCAAGCGCACCGGCGAAAAACTGACTGACAGCAAGTTGTACGGAAAATGGACAACGCAGGACAAACAGCCGCAAACATTTGAGTTCAACAGAGACCACACCTTCAAACAGACGGTCGAGCGGCACTTTCCTTCGTTGACCTACCATGGTCTCCTGAAGGTCACCTATGCCTACACCGGGCGCTGGGAAATCAAGGGCGACTCCCTGTATCGGTACTTCGATGCTGGCTTCGATTATAAGATTGACCGTTCTAGCATCACCTATTCACCCGAGAAGCGCGATGCAGTCGAGGAGTATTTCAAGCAGTTAGAAGAAAGCTTGGCTGCGATGAATGAGAGGGAGAAGAATCAGCCTATTGATACCAAAGTCCGCGCCGCCGTCATCGACAAAACGGGCAATAAAGTGGAACTAACCTACCCCGAGGACTCCCCTGACGGCCGCATCACCTACCTGATTAGGGAAAAGTCACAGGATTAGAATCGGGCAATTAGTCACAGTATTCTGTCGCCCCTAACGGGGCTATTGTTTGGTGGGGGACCGATACAGGGGTTTCGTTCGGCTTCGCCTCACTACACCACCTGCCTATATTCTGTCGCCCCTAACGGGGCTTACAGGCTAACGGGCTTATGGGTGAGCACATGCAGGTGAAGGCAACGTGATTATCAATCAGAGTTCAATATAGAAGAGGATGATGTCCTCGTAGTGGCCGTCTTTCATGAGGAAGCCCTGGGGGATGCGCCCTAATTGAGTGAATCCCAGGCGCTCATACAGGTGCAGGGCATGGACGTTTGCCGCCACCACTGCATTGAACTGCATGAGGCGGAAGCCCAGGCGAGCACCCATCGTCAGCGAGTCCTTCACGAGCTTTTCGCCGATGTGCAGGCCGCGCCATTCCGACTTGACGGCATAGCTGGAATTAGCAATATGGCCGCAACGGCCCACGTTGTTGGGGTGCAGGATGTAGAGACCGACCACCTCGCCCGTTTCGCTATCGGCGGCAACAGCGGTATAGGACTGGCTGCTAAAGAAACCGTGAGCCTCCTGCTCCGTCAACTCCTCGACCTGCGGGAAGGCCACGCCCTCACGCACCACCTCGTTCCATATCTCCATGGCCGCGGCCACGTCTTGCGGCTGATATTCCCTGACTATGATCATGTGACTATGTTAGTATTATATCCTATTTCATTTCATTGTGGCTCTATGGGTGTTCCACCACTGTTGTCGCCATTCATCCCATCACCACATCCAGCACCATCATCAACACAAAACCGATGGCAAAGCCGATAGTGCTCAGGTTGGTGTGCCTGCCCGTAGATGCCTCGGGGATCAGTTCCTCGACCACGACATAGAACATGGCTCCAGCAGCAAAGGCCAACAGATAGGGCAAAATCGGCGTCAACAAGGATGCCAGCAGAATGATGGCCAGCCCGCCGACAGGCTCGACGGCGCCGCTGAGGCTACCCAGCCAGAACGAGCGCCAACGGGAATTACCCTCGGCCCTCATGGGCATGGAGATAATCGCCCCCTCGGGGATATTCTGGATGGCAATACCCAACGAAACCGCCACTGCCGACGCCAACGAGATGTCGGCAACACCCTGCTCGGCTCCCGCAAACACCACACCCACGGCCATGCCTTCGGGCAGGTTGTGGATGGTGACGGCCAGAGCCAGCATGGCGGTACGCGACAAGCGGGAGCGAGGCCCCTCAGGACGCTCGGAGCCGAGGTGCAGATGCGGTGTCAACTCGTCAAGAGCCAGCAGGAAACCGATGCCCAGCAAGAAACCGACTGCGGCAGGAATCACCTGCTGCCAGCCGCCATCGGCAGTCGCCATCTCCATGGCGGGAATCAGCAATGACCAAACCGAGGCGGCAACCATGACACCCGACGCAAACCCCAACAGAGACTTTTGCACCCGATCGGGCATGTCTCCCTTCATGAAGAAGACAAAGGCCGACCCGAGCATAGTTCCCAGCAGCGGAATGAGCAGACCGATAACGATAGTGGTGGTCATCATCAGAGTTGTGGTTACGAATCAACTGGCTGCAAATGTACTAAAAAAATGGTTTTCAAGTACATTTTGCAGCCAGCTTTATTCTGCGCTCTCACGCTTGCGACAGCAGGTCACTCGGCAGGAGCCCACTTGCAGCGAACGGGGGAGATGATAGCACCCTCTTTCTTGAGTGCGGCAAAGGCCTTGTCAACCTCCTTGCGGTCGGCACCAAGCACCTTGGTCACATCACCCGCTGACATGGGCTTGCCAGCATCACGCATGGCTTGTAATACTTGTTCTTTCATCATTCTAGAATGATTTTAGAAAGTGATTATTTCTACAGGCTCAATCAGCCTGAAGAAAAACGATTAATGGTCAGTGTTATAGGGCGGTCTTGATCAGCCAGGGTTTGGAACCGATGCACTCGATCAGACCCAGCTGCTCTTCGCTCCAGTACATGTCCTCTTCCTCGTCCTTGAGGTACTCCTTCATCATATCGAAGGTAGTCAGGTCGTCCTTGATGCCGTCCATGCACTTGCGCAACAGTTCGATGCCGTCAACCGATACCTTGTAGTCGGCTTTGAGGAACTCGATGGGATCCTGATACAGGGTCTGGGCCTCAACAGCTTCTTGCTTGAGTTCTCCACCCAAGTCGAGCAGACGGCCGATGAACTGGTCAACAAATTCGCCCTCTTCCTTGGCATGTTCGAGATACTTGGTCTCGAGTTTCTTGAATCCCAGCGAGCCAAAGATACGAGCCTGCAACTTGTGCTGGAAAGACTGAGCGTTCAGGTTGGTCACAAAAAACTGTAATGCCTCGATTGATTTCTGTTTGTCCATAATATTGTTTTCTAAAAATATAGTTGGTTAATAAAGATGGTTTAACAACCGCAAAGATACGCCCGAAAGGGTAAGCCTTCCTTATCTGCAACTACACAAAACTTGTCTGAAACAAAACAACTTTGATTTTTATTTCGTATCTTTGCAGCCGATATGTACACCCTCAAACAAGGCTGGATGGCCATGATCGGCAAAATGCCCATGGAGAATTGGGACGGCAAGATGTATTGCCTGGAGACCGATGCCGCCCTTACGTTTCGTGCCAACGAAACCCAAGGGTTCATGTCGGCCTACACCTTCACGCTGGTCACCCGCGGCTGGCTCACCCTCATTTACAACGGCAGGGAAATCACGCTGCACCCCGATGACATCTATACCTATTCCCCCGGACTGTCGGTTAGCGTCGTCGCTGCCTCGCCCGACTACTGCGCCATCTGCCTGCTCGCCGACGAGCACACTACCCTCGACGCCCCCGGTGTACATGACCTGGTACACATCGCCCATCAGCCCATTGTCCAGTTGCACGAGCCCAAACTCACCCTACCACACGCCACAGCGCGGCAACTCGCCACCAGGATGCGCGAAATCATGGCTTATCTGCACTCCCGCCATCTCTACAAGCACCACATCATCAGGATGCTTTATGCCGTGTTTCTGCTTGACTTGCAGGATGCCCAGCACAAGGCCATCACCCACCGCAGCACCCCGCAACGGGTTGAGGAAATCTATATCGGCTTCATTCGCCTGCTGCCCCATCATTTTGCACAGCACCACGACATCGGCTTCTATGCCTCGGCGTTGAACATCACCACCGTCTATCTGTCACGCGTCGTCAAGCAGGTATCGGGGCGCACCGTGGTCGATTACATCAACCAGCTGCTCGTGATGGAAGCCACATTCCTGCTGCGCACCACCACGTTGACCATAGCCCAGATTGCCGACCGCCTGCACTTTGCCGACGCCCCCTCGTTCAGCAAATTCTTCTCGCGCCACAAGGGCATCTCACCCCGAGCCTACCGCCACTAAAGAGACAATTCCAGTGCGCTGCATTTTTACGGAAATGGGTAGTTATTGGGGTGTTGGGGCGTAGGTGTGGAAAATAGTTGTAATTTTGTTGCGTTTTTTTTGATTTGAGGGATGATGTTTCGACGGGTCATAATGGTTCTGGGTTTGGCCGTAGCCTTGTTGCAGGCTGCGGGGCAGACGCGTATGGCCATCGGCGCTGGCGTGGATACCACGGCGGTGAGTCAGCAGGTGGATTCGATACCGATGCAGGCTATCGGGGAGGTGACGGTGACGTCGCGGCGCCCTGGCATGAGCCGTGTGGCCGGGGCCGAGAATACCATGCGCATCAACAGGGCTGAACTATTTAAGGCCGCCTGCTGCAACCTGGGCGAGAGTTTTACCACTAACCCGTCGGTGGATGTGAATTACAGTGATGCCGCCACGGGAGCAAAGCAGATCAAATTGCTGGGGCTGAGCGGCACCTACGTGCAGATGCTGGCCGAGAACCTGCCCAACTGGCGTGGCGCTGCCCTACCCTATGCCCTGGGCTATGTGCCGGGGCCGTGGATGAAGAGCATCCAGGTGTCGAAGGGGGCTTCGACAGTGCGCAACGGCTATGAGGGCATCACGGGACAAATCGACGTGGAGTACCTCAAGCCCGAGGATGCACAGGGCGTGACGTTGAACCTGTATGGCAACAGTGACGGCCGCATCGAGGCCAATGCCGACGGCAACCTGCACTTGACGCCTCGCCTCAATGCCAATGTGCTGGCCCACTATGAGGACAATCTGGCCGATATGGACCATAACCACGACCACTTCCTGGACCAACCCAATGTGCGGCAGGTGAACCTGCAGAACCGTTGGGACTGGCTGGGCGACCGCTACATCTTCCACGGTGGCGTGGGCATGATTGACGAGAAGCGCCACAGCGGGCAAACACAGGCCCATCACCAGGGAGCGGAACTCTTTGCCATCGACCTGAAGACGCGCCGCTATGAGGGCTATATGAAGCACGCCGTCTTCCTCAATGCCGAGCACGATACCAATATCGCCATGATGGCAACGGTGGCCAATTACGACGTGGACGGAAACTATGGCCACAAGCGATATAATGTCAACGAGACCAATGCCTATGGGCAACTCATGTTCGAGACTACATTGGGCGACCCTCACACCCTGTCGCTAGGCTTGAGTGTCAACCATGACTACTTGTCGCAGGACTATCGTCTGGAGCACAATGTCGAGGGTCCCTTGACCCATCTTGTGGAGAAGGAGACCGTCACGGGAGCCTACGGGCAATACACCTTTACGCCAGCCAGCGACGTGCTGACCCTGATGGCGGGTGGGCGAGTGGATCACAGCAGCCTGCACGGCACATTTGTCACTCCACGACTTCACCTGCGCCTGCATCCGGCACAGTTCCTCACCGTACGCCTGTCGGCAGGCAAGGGCTACCGCACGGCACATGCCCTGGCCGAGAACCACTATATGTTAGCCAGCGGACGCAGGGTTGTGTTCCGCGACCTGAATCAAGAGAGCGCCTGGAACTACGGTTTCACCACAGCATGGGATATCCCGCTGTGGGGCAAGTTGTTGAAGGTCAATGCCGAGTATCACTACACTCACTTCGTGAACCAAATGGTCATCGACGTGGACAGTGACCCATTAATCGTCTATATCCACGACTTGGAGGGCAAGTCCCGTTCCCACACGTGGCAAGTGGATGTGTCCTATCCCGTCGTCGAGGGGCTGGAACTGACCGTCGCCTACCGCCGCAACGACGTCAAGACGACCTATGGCGGCGAACTGCGCGAGAAGCCACTCACGCCGCGCTACAAGGGATTGGTCGCAGCGTCCTACAAGACTCCGCTAGGGCTTTGGGAGTTTGACATGACACTGCAACTCAACGGCAGTGGCCGCATGCCCGACCCCTATTATATAGAAGATCCCACCCAGTTGTCATGGTCACAGCGCTTCCCTGCACATTGCCAGCTGAACGCCCAAGTCACGCGCTGGTTCAGGCACTTCTCCGTCTATCTGGGAGGCGAGAACTTGACCAACTACCGACAATCCAATCCCATCATCGCCGCTAATCAGCCCTGGAGCCAGTTATTCGACCCCACCATGGTGTGGGGACCCGTGAGCGGTGCGATGGCGTATCTGGGCATCCGCATTAATTTATTCAGATAATTCAACAATAACCAACTTATCAATAATAAAAACAATGAAAAAGATTCTTTTACTGCTCATCGCTGTCTTCACCATGACCATGGCCAGCGCCAAGGACATCAAGACGGTTGTGCTCACCACCGTTCCTCAGATGCACTGCGAGAATTGCGAGAAGCGCATCAAGGAAAACATCCGCTTTGAGAAAGGCGTGAAGAAAATCGTTACTGACGTCGAGCATCAGACGGTTACTATCACCTATGACGCCGACAAGACCACTGTCGAGGACATCATCAAGGGCTTTGAGAAAATCAAATACAATGCCCGCGAGGTCAAGGAAGGTGAGCAGATCGTCACCGACGAGGATGAGGAATGCCCTAATATGTGATATGCTCGCTGCGCGAGCAGTTTAGAGTTTAGGGTTTAGAGTTTAGAGGGGCATCCGCCTCCTAAAGATTAGACTAAAGACAATAAGAAACTAAAAAACAAGAAGTACAAGAAATACAATTTGCTGATTTTCAACTTATCGTATTTCTTGTACTTCTTGTCTTCAAGATCAAGGCCTCACCATGTGGTGAGGCCGTTGTTTGGTTATATGCGTTATACCGTTAGGCCGATTGACGGCTGTGTTTGCGGTATTCGGTCGGGGTCATGCCAGTGCAACGCTTGAAGTAGCGGTTAAAGTGCTGGCTGCTCTGGAAGCCCAGGCTGTAGGCCAATTCGGTGATGGATACATCGGTCGAGTGCAGGTCCTCTTTGGCAATGTCTATCACCTTTTGCTGGATGAACTCCAATGGCGTTTTGCCGGTTTCCTTTTTCACCAGGTCGCCAAAGTAGTTAGGCGTGAGGCAACACTTGTCGGCAAACGTCTTGACCGATGGCAGGCCGCTCATGAAGATGGACTCCCTGTTATGGAAATAGTCGTTCAGCGCCTGTTCAAAGGTGGCTATCACGCTATGGTTTTCCAACTCGCGCGTGATAAACTGGCGGTCGTAAAAGCGCAGGCAGTAGTCGAGCAGCAACTCGATGTTGCGGCAGATGAGTTTGCGGCTGAACTTGTCAATCGGACGGTTGATTTCCTCCTTGATTTTGTCAATGCAGTCGAGATAAATGCCGCGCTCGCGCTCCGACATGTGCAGTGCCTCGTTGGACGAGTACTGGAAAAAGCGGTAATCAGCCATCCCCCGGGCCAACGACGTGCCGCGAATCAGGTCGGGATGGAAAAGCAGTGCCACCACATCGTGATCCAAACCGGGTATGGGTGTGGACGTCACCGTTTGCATCGGGGCGAAACTGGTCACCGTGCCGTCACTGTAGTCATATTCCTTGTGGCCATAGGACAACATGCAACTACGGGTGTTCTTCAAGTAGAGGGCATACACCCCGTATTGCCATGTGATCTCGTTGTCGATGAAGTCACGGTTGGGCACATCCTTGAGGTTACACACCGTCACCAACGGATGAACCGTTTCTATTCCCAAGGCATGGTTATACTGGTCGATATTGTCGAGTTTGAATACCTTCATATATATAATTAACGAAGTACTATCGTATTTATTTGACAACCATTATTGTTCATCTTTCTTGATGGGGCGGATGATTCGGGCGGGACTGCCAGCAACGACCACATCGGGCGGGACATCCTTGGTGACCACGCTGCCAGCAGCCACGATGGCATTTTCGCCTATGGTCACGCCAGCCAGAACCTTGACATCGGCTCCGAGCCAGGCGTTACGGCCGATGGTGATGGGTTCCGTGAGCAAGGAGTGGCGACGGGCGGGATCCTCGGGATGGTACTCGGTGGCCAACACGCAATGCGGACCGATGAAGGCACCCTCCTCGATGGTAATGCCACCGAGGGCCAAGAAAGTGCAGCCGAAGTTGACAAAACTATCGCGGCCAAAACGTGTGGTGAGTCCGTAGTTGATGTTGAACGGCGAGAACACGCGCACGGTGTCGTCAATGTCCTTTCCAGTTATCTCACGCAGGTAATCCCGCACCTGAGCCTCGGTGTGGTAACCTGTGTTCATCTCGGCGCAGAGCCGCATGGTTTTCTGGACGTTGGCATACAGTTCGTCACTGCCCACGTAGTCTTTTCCTGAAGGTTTTTTATCCATCATCAAATGTTTTTACCCATTTCAAAGGCCTCCTGCAACTTGGCGTTGCCAATGATGCCGCGCGGGTCGTTCACACCGCCACAAAACAGGTGTCCCTTGAGGGTGGATTTGCCGTAGCAGTCAATCCAGCCCTGCAGACCGCCCTCGGCACGCTTGGGCACGAACTCCTCGTCCTCGGCAGCCGTGGTCAACAGGTAGATGTCGCGAAAGCGGTAATCCTTGGGGTACATGGCATTCATGCGGTCGATGAGGGTCTTCATCTGCCCTGACATCTCATAGTAGTAAATTGGCGTCGCCCAGCACACCACATCGGCATTGAGCACGCTGTCCATGATGGCAGGCACATCGTCCTTGAAGACACAGGCGCCAGTCTTTTGACATGACAGGCAACCGATACAGAACTTGATTTCTTTTCCTCGCAGTGAGATCAGTTCCACTTCATGGCCAGCGATCTGGGCACCCGCGGCAAACTGTTCGGCCATCGCATGGCTGTTAGAGCCAGGGCGCAGGCTTGTAGAGATAACAACAACTTTCTTCATCTTTCTTATATAGTTTTAATATCCTGTTACTTGAGGTTCTTATTAAAGAAGTCTGCCAGCTTGTCCCAGGGGATGAGGTTCTTGGGGTCTCCCTTGCCGACGAGTTCGGTGTAGCCACCATCGTAGAGGTCGCAATGCGAGGCTCCCGGGATGATGAGCAGTTCCTTATTATCGGGCACGGGGTTGGGCTTGCCGATAAAGTTATAACCCTCGGCCTTACCCTCGATCATGTAATGGTAAGCGGCTTCGCCAAAGTAGCGCGAATGAGCCTTCTCGCCGTGGATTACGAGTACCGCCGAGCGGATCTCGTTGATGTAGTAGAGGAAGCGGGTGTTAGCATAGGCCTGGGTGCCAATGGTGCGCCAGCCGTCATTGCTGTTGCCTGAGCGGGCATGATAGCCACGCGGGGTCTTGTAGTAGTCATAGTAGTCCTTGACGAACTGGGGAGCATCCTCGGGCAGGGGGTCAACGACACCACCAGCCATCGCCTTGGGGTCAGCAAGACGCTGCTTGGCGAGTGCCTCACGTGCCGCATGGCGTGACTCCTCCTTGTCCTCGCTGTCGAAGTAACCGTTGCCGCTCACACGGGTCATGTCGTACATCGTGCTGGCCACGGTAGCCTTGATGCGGGTATCGGCAGCGGCAGCATTCAGGGCGATGCCACCCCATCCACAGATGCCAATGATGCCAATCTTGCCAGCATCCACATTCTCCTGCTTGGAAAGGAAATCGACAGCAGCCATGAAATCCTCGGTATTGATGTCGGGCGAGGCCGTGCGACGGGGTTCGCCGCTGCTCTCGCCAGTAAACGACGGGTCGAATGCCAGGGCCACGAAGCCACGTTCAGCCATGCGCATGGCATAGAGGCCACTTGACTGCTCCTTGGTGGCGCCGAAGGGACCGCTCACGGCGATGGCGGGTAATTTGCCTTCGAGACCTTTAGGCTCATACAGATCAGCAGCCAGCGTCAGGCCATACTGTGTTTCAAACGTCACCTTGCGGTGGTTTACCTTCTCGCTAAGGGGGAACACCTTATCCCACTCCTGCGTCAAATTTAAATTACCATTCATATTTTTCTCATCATTTTGATTGCAGGCCATGAGCAGGATGCTCATGAGCGCCATTGTGATTAAAACGCGTTTCATATTCTTATTATTATTTTCCATCATTTTTTAGGTCCACCCATGCGAACATGGGAGTACCCTATCAACATTGATTATAATTACTTCAACCTTTGTTACCGCTTCCCAACAACAGTTCTATCAAAGTGGTGACGTCGGCAATAGTGACTTCCCCATCTTCGTTCAAGTCACCCTTTTGTGCTATCGTTCCGACCGGGAGCCAGAGCATGACCTTGATATTGCTCTCGCCCGCATGGAGGAACGTGCGCAACTCGGCCTCGGTGAGGCCATCGATGTGACCCAGCCGAGTGTAACTCCATGAGTTTGAGCCGTAGAACAAACAAATGTTACTGCCATTATAGAGAATGACATCGCCAGGCTGAGCGGTTATCTGCTCATTGCTCGTGGGTAGAGAGAAGCCCAACGCTCCCCATATCTCAAAACCGCCGCTAGAGTTGAGCGTCACTGAGACTGGCGACTCCTGGAGTCGTGCCACAAGCGCCCGGGCAGCAGCATTATCAACCAATGTCACTGACTTGGTCACATTATCAATTGTGATGTTCATTTTCTGTGTCATCGTTTGGGCCATCACATCATTGTTGTCGCTGGAGCAGCTGCACAACATCAGGGTTGCAAGCACCAGCATGGTTTTGAAATAAAACTTCATCATCGTTAGTTTGTTTTTGTTTTCATCTGCAAAATTACAAGTAACCCGTAAAATGGCGTGTGACCATTTTACGGGAATTTGTACCCACATTACTGAAAGAGTGTTTTTTATTCGCCGATAAATCGGCGAACACACAACACTGACTAGTCGACGAACGGTGAACACTCAACGCTAACTAGTCGAGGAACGGTGAACACACAACTCTGACAAACGGAAGAAAGGGTTTTATTTCTTCTTGAAAATCAGTTCCATCGTCGCGGGGTCTAGGGGGCGCATGGTGGGGAGTTTCAGGCTTTTCACCATGTGCAGTGTACCCTGCTTGTACTTCTGGAAATGCTCGGTTTTGAGGTGTGCTTGGTAGGCGGCATCCGAGGCGTAGATTTCGAGGATACGGATTTGTGTGGAGTCCTCGGCACTCTGCATCGGGAACAGGCAAATGACGCCAGATTCACGCTCCACACTCAGGCGGTCCACCTCGTTGGCAAATGCCAGATACTTTTCCAGATACTGCGGATACACCTCAATTTCGGCGATGCGGACAATCATCGTCTCGCTTGTGGTGGGACTTGAGAATTCCTCATCGGTCACCTTGCGCAACTGCACGGCATGCTCTTCTCCGTCGATTATCTCGGTAACAGTCATGCACTCGGCAACACTCCACGGGGTGGCTCCATTCCAGTGGCGCACATTGGGGGCTGTGGTCACCACATCGCCTTTGCGCAGCAACCGCTTGGGCTTGTCTTCCTCCTGATAATAGGCCTCACCGCTGAGCACCATTAGCACTTGAGTGGCATTAGGATGATAGTGCCATGAATTGCGGCTTCCCTGTTCAAAGAGGAAATTGGTGATCATCTGCCGCTCACTGCGGCTGAGTACCGAGATGTGGACAGTGCCCGTATTAAACTCGGCGGGAGCTGTGAACTCTGCCGGAAATATTGTCTGGGCCTGAACGATTGCAGATATATTCAGTATAGCTACAAACAATATCAATGATATTCTCTTCATCAGCGTTTGGTCATTTAAATAATTGATAGGCATTCTTCCACAAGATCATATCCTTGAACGGCGCAAGGTCGGGCTCGTCGGTTAGGTACTGTTTCATTCTCGCGAGGCCCTGAGTGAGCACCTGTGGAGCTACATAGGGATAGTCCGAGCCATAGAGCAGATGATCGGGCGTAGTGATTGTCAGCATCATGCGGATGGTTTCGGGCGAGTGGGCACCAGCCAGGTCATAATACAAGGTTACGAGATTGGCATCCCAATCGATTTCGCCCACCAGTTTATTGGCCTGCATGACAGGCGCGAGCGATTTCATGCGGGGAACAGCCAGTGGCAGATAGGCTCCACAATGAGGCACTACCACCTTGACATTGGGATAGCGGGCCAGCACATTGCGGCTGATCATATTGGCCACGGCACGGGTCGTTTCAGAGAGGTATTCCTGCATGGCCAGGGGTGTTTGCTGCATTACCTCGCTGTTAACGGGGTCAGGACGGTGAGGATGCAGGATGACGACCGCCCGACGATCGTTGAGCACCGCAAAGAGTGTGTCCAGTTCGGGCACTCCCAGATATTGCCCTTGCACGTTTGTCGCCAATTTGATGCCGTCGGCCTTCAACGTGTCGAGGGCATAAACGGCCTCGCGGATGGCGGCATCCACATCGGGCAACGGCAGTGCGGCACAGAATAGGAATCGGCCTGAATGCTCTTGCTTGATGCGTGCAGCCTCCTCGTTGGTTGCCCTCACCACGAGAGCCGATGACGGCTGCGGGGCAGCCAACGTGAGTACTGATGTCTCGACTCCCGCCTCGTCCATCCACCTCAAATGGCTCTCCAGATCATACTTCGGTAGGGGGAAGCCCTCCTCCATGAGACGGCCCTCAGTTTCGAGAGCAGTCACAAACCCGGGAGTGATGATGTGGCTGTGCACATCAATCACGCCCTGAGCCTGTGACAGGACTGCAAGCATTATAGTAATGATAGTTAATAGTTTGCGCATTTTACTCCATGCTGTGTTCCCAGCCGCCACGGGTATCGATGCCAGTGGAATCTGCCAGTTTCTCTAATCTTGCTACCTCTTCGGCAGTCAGCTGAATCTTTGCAGCCTCGGCAGCCTCGATGACGTGACGCTCCTTGGTGGCTCCAATGATGGGCAGCGTACCTCTGGCGATAGCCCATGCGATACCGATCTGCGAACACGATGCGCCATATTTCTGGCCAATGGAAGTCATCTCATTGGTTAGAGCCTCCAATTGGGGCAGCACGGGGTTGTATTTCTTGCCGCGGTCACTTTCCTCGGGCAGCGGATTTGACTTGTTGTACTTTCCGCTGAGAGCACCCTGCTCCAGCACCATGTAGGCCCAGAACTCGATGCCGTTCTCACGGCAGTAGTCAAGCACACCACCTTTTTCTGACGAACGGTAGAGCAGTGAGAAATGATTCTGCACGGCGCTCACCTTGAAGCCAGCCTTGCCCAAGATTTCATTGGCAAGCTGAATCTCCTTGATGTTGTGGTTAGACACGCCCACGCGTTTTACCTTGCCGCTCTGAAGCAGAGGAATCAAGCCGGGAGTCCAGCGTTCCACGTCCATCGGATTGTGAATCCAGTAGATGTCGATATAGTCGCAACCCATACGCTCGATAGATGCCAGTGCCATCTTCTCGACTCTGTTCTCATAGATCTCAGCAATCTGCGGGGTGAACTTGGTCGATACCTCCACGGTCTCACGTTTCTCGCCAGCCACGAACGAGCCTAAAATCTTCTCGGACTCGCCCATGCCATAAACGGTGGCGGTGTCCCACAGATTGAGTCCCGCCTTCATCGCCGCGTCAAAGACGGGTTTCAAGTTATTCACGTCGGTTTTGCTACCGAATACTGCGTCTCCTCCAAATGCTCCTGCGCCCCAGGCCCAGGTTCCTAATGCTATCTTTGCCATATTTCTAAAAAATTAATTGGTTAATCTGGATGCAAAATTATAGCGAAGTCCCAATATAGGTTGTAACCGATTTACTGATAAATCAACCTTTTTTACGGATTATCGAAAATAATGATTATTTTTGCGCCTAAGATGGAGAAAATCTTGAAGGTACACAACGTCAACGACTATGCCCGCTACATCGGAGCGCAAGAGTTGCATCCGCTCGTCTCGGTGATTCACTACGACGAGCTGGAGCACTGCCGGCACTCGCTCAACAACTATCAGGTGTATGGCGTCATCCTTCTGCAAGAAAGCCCCTATACGCTCTCTTACGGACAGGGGCAGTATCGTTTCAGTTCGGGTTCGCTGCTATGCGTTGCACCAGGACAGACGGGTGGTCAGACCGATAATGGCGAAACCATCCACATCAAGGGTTGGATATTGCTGTTCTCGCCAGAGTTGCTCTACGGCACTGATCTTGCTCGGCGTATGGATGACTACCATTTCTTTTCCTATTACGAAAACGAGTCGCTGCACACCACACCCGATGAGCAGCGAACTATTGAAATCTGTTTCAAAATGATACGCCGGGAGTTGCAATCGAAGCCCGACAGCAAGCATCTGCGCCGCATCATCATTGCCTATCTCGAACTCATATTGGAATACTGTTCCGTTTTCTATGAGCGGCAATTCAAGACCGAGGTGACTGCCGATAACGACCTGTTAAAGCGCTTCAACACCCTGCTGCACAACTATTACCGCGAGGGACGCCAACTCAAACTGGGCCTGCCCACCGTTGGCTATTGCGCCCAGGAGCTGTTTCTCTCTTCCAACTATTTTGGTGACCTCATCCGTCAGGCTACGGGCGAGACAGCCACGGCCATCATCCGCAACTTCGTGATGCAGCGGGCCGTGGCCCACCTCCACGAGGGGAAGACCATCAGCGAGACCTCCGACCTCCTGGGCTTTGAATACCCTCAGCACTTCTCCCGCGCGTTCAAGAAACACTATGGGGTGACCCCTAGCGGATTCTTAAAGAAGTAAGCCTTCTACACCAGTGCGCCACGGCTCACAGGGGCAAGTTTCACCTTTGGCAAGTCGATGGAGTTACGAGGGTTGACAGGTTCATGATTTCTTGATCTCAAGAATCCCATCTGCTTCATGCTCGACAAATGGCCCCTCCTTGCATTCCAGCAACACACAGGGCTCGGAACACTCTAGACTATGCCACACGTTCTTCGGGATGTCAACGCCATATCGGCCCTCTTCGTGACTCAGGACGCAAGACTCCACGACCTCACCTTGGTCATTGTAGATCAGCACCTTCACCTTACCCTTCAGTATCACGAAGGTCTCGTCCTTGGTGGGATGATGATGAACGGGAACCTGGGTTCCAGGTTCCAAGGCATTAAGAAAACGATGGCATTTGTCTTCAAGGCTCTGATGGAAATTGTAGTTCTTCCTAAGCCTAGGCGATTTTTTCGCCTCTTCTGCCAAATCATTCACCAATTGATCATCTATAATCTTCATAAGCGCCGACATGACTAAATCAAATAAAGCCTAAACAGCGGGCATCACGCGGATACCCGCCTCATATAAACACTAAGTCCTAAACTGAACTGCTTGTAAAGCGAGCTTTTTAGAGTTTCATGACGCGTTTCATCTCCAGGTTCTCGTAGCCCTCGGGGCAATGGGTGGAGAGATAGACGGTGGGATTGTTGGCGATGAACTCACGCACGCGGTCGAGAGTCTCGCGGGCAGCGGCCTTGTCCTCGAACACGATTGAGAGTTTATTGGCCTTCAATGCCGCGTCGCAGTAGGTCACGTCGCCATGGAACATATAGAAAAGACCGTCGTGTTCCAATATGGCGATGCTGTTACCGTGGGTATGTCCCTTGGCCTGGATGAACCACAATCCATCGGCCACCTGCATGGCGTTGGGGAAGTTGTGATAGGGCTGACCATACTCGGCGCGAACGATGTTGTCGCCATCGAGCTTCATGGCGTCGGCATCCTCGGGGGCGATATAAATCTTGGCATTGGGGAACTCGCCGATGCAGTCGGTGTGGTCGTTGTGCTTGTGGGTGATGAGAATCTTGGTCACCTGCTCAGGTTTGTAGCCCGTGGCAGCAAATGCCTCCATATAGTCGGCCACTTTATCGCCCATGTAGAGCGGAGCACCGTATTTCTTGGGAGGAGCGGCAAAGTCGGCTTTGAAGCCAGTGTCAATCAATATCACCTCGTCGCCCGTTTCGATGAGGAAGTTCTGCAGACTGCTGCGGTAGATAATTTGCTCGTCGAAGGCTTCCCTGCCCTCCTCGCCGCCAAAGGCGAACGGCTGGTTCATGAAGCCGCCATCAAACATGCGGATTGCTTTGATAATCATAATTGTATTGAATTTGAATGAGTAAAATAATATTCTTTACAGGTTGCCCACGAGGTCTTGGATTTTCTGCCTGGTGGCATCGGTCTTTTGCTCATTGATTGTGGCAGTCACGATGCCAGAGTCCTCGACTTTCCAATAGTTGCAGATGTCGCGGTACTCGGCCTTGGCGCCGTCATAAACTCCAGGGGAATAGGAAGACATGAGCAATGCCATTTTCTTCACCTTGGCGGGGCTGTTCACGCAGTACATGCGCTGGATGGGCGCCTGAATCTGGGCATTCATTGTGAAGTAATAGATAGGAGCAGCCAGAACCAGCACCTCGGCCTCGGCCATCAACGGATAGAGTTCCTGCATGTCGTCCTGCTGGATGCAGGCGCCGTTGCCCTTGCCGTGGCAGTACTCGCAGGCCAGACAGCCCGCAATCTTTTTCTTTGCCACGTTCACCAGTGTCACTTCATGACCTGCTGCCTCGGCAGCCTTCTTGAACTCATCGGCCATCCATGCGGTGTTGCCGTTCGCTCTGGGTGAGCTTTGTAAAATCAGGATATTCATAGCGGTTGTTTTTAGTTGATTCATTTTACTAGCTCTGCAAATATACAAAAAAAGCAGAACAACTAAGTCATGATGACGAAAAAAAGCTATTGCCCGATGATGTCGGCAATCTCCTTACGGGCTTTCTTGCCCTCGGGGCAGGGCCACAGCGGATAGACGTGGCCCATCTTCTTAGCCACATGCAATCGTGCATCCACACCAGCTGCCTTCATCTTGTCGCAGGTGTTGACGACATCGGTATAAAATATCTCCCAAGTGCCGGTGAAGAGGTCGGTAGGCGGCAGTCCATGCATATCACCATACAGAGGTGAAATCATCGGGTCTCGCGGATCTATCTCTCCTGCCCAATCGGCACCTATTTTCCTCAACACTTCGGCATTGAGGAAGGTGTCGTGCTGCTGCAACGCATCATCACCCCCCAACACATCGACCCAGGGTGAAATGAGTACCAGGTGCTTAGGTTGCTCGATGGAGTCGTTCTGTAACTCCTGTGACAATGCAAGCGAGAAGCCGCCACCTGCCGAGTCGCCCATGATGATGATACGCTTGGCCGAATACTGCTTGATTAACTGCTGGTAAAGCTGCATCATCAGCGGATGGGCATCCTTAGCAGTGTAGCAGTACAGCAGCGGATAGTTTGGTGTCACGATACCACAGCCTGTTGTCGTGGCCCATTCGGCCATTGCAGCCCAATGCCGCGAAGAGAAGTTGTGCACATAGGCTCCACCATGGATATAGAGCACGATGGGTTTGCTGGCATCCTGTGGCTCCATGTGAAACACCTGCATGTTGCCGATGCGGTACTGGCGCATCTCGCGAGGGAAGTTCACATCGCTCGGGATTTCCTCGGTGCTCTTGTCGGTCATATCGCCCCGCTGCTGCGCATAGTCCTCCAGTGTGATCTGTGGGAAAGCATAGCTAACGATAATGGCCTGCGGCGAACGACCGTCAATCAGCCAGGCTGCCACACCAATAACGACGATGGCGATGATGATACCCACCAACGCCCGTAGTACATTCTTTGTTGTCTTCTTCATAATGCCTTGTAATCAAAAAGTAAGTATGCTGAAAACCCAAAGGTACTACAATTTATACAAATCAAAGTATTTTCTTTAAAAATTTCTCAAGCTTTATTCATTAATTATTCAAAAGTCATTATTATGCAACATGCTCCCGAAAGTTGAATGAACTTTCGGGAGCATGTTACAGTTTTAGTTTTGTGGATGTGCTTGATTACTGGAAGGCGTTCTCGCTCAAGCCCTTACCGCCGATGGCAAGATCCTTCATGTATTCAGGAACGGGCTTGCCCAAATACTTATCCACATAGAGTTTAGCCAGATACTGGCCGAGCATGAAGCCATGACCACGCAAACCTGTGAGCAGACCCACTTCGGGATCGATGATGTAGCGCGGCTCGATGTAGTAGCCAGCCCAAACGGCATGGAAGCCGACGGATGCCAGATTGGGTATCCACTGGGCAAACATCTCGCTCACGATCTTGAGGAAGGCCTGACTGTTGTACTTCAGGTTCTGGCGTGCCTCGTAGGCGTCGCAGTCGGGCGAAGCGCAACCGATAATCTGACCCGTGTGCAAGAACTGCTGACCGTAAACGGCGTTGAAGCCCTTGTAGTGACGGCGGTCGATAATCATGTCGAGCGAGTCGCCGTTAACACCCATGTTGGGCAGACGGCGGGTGATGAATGCCTGGTGCTTGACAGGATAGAGCTGGGTGTCGATGCCGAGCATATCGGCAAACTTCTCGGAGCCCCAACCCATGGCGTTGACAAAGTGGTCGCAGGTGTATTCCACGTAGTGCTTGTCGTGACGGCGCACGAGCACACGGTACTTGTCACCAACGCGCTCAACGTGGAGCACCTCGCAGTCCTCGAGCACCTCGCCGCCATGCTGCTTACCCACGGTGCGCACATACTCGATGGTGCGTCCCGGCGTAGCCTGCCAGCAGTTCTCCGAAATCAAGGCGTGGCTGTAGATGTTATCGTTAGGATTCCAGTAAGGCGAAATCACTTTAGTGAAGTCCTTGCGGTCAATCATAAAGGCCTCGCTCCATGCGCGTGAAGCGTCGAGGGAACGATAGGTGGCATCGTCATGAACGAGGTTGACATAGCGGGTCATCTTCAGGTCGATGTTGCAATGTGCCTGGTCGTCGCGGAAGATTTCCAAGTTGTGCATCGCGATGTCGCTGATGTCGGGGTTGGAGAAGGCGGGACGTCCGCCACCGATGCAGCGCCACGTCGAACCACGGTCATAGTTGACCAGGATGACGCGCTTGCCGGCCTCGGCAAAGTAACGGAATGCGGCGCTACCAGCCATACCACCGCCAGCGACGATGATCTCGGTCTCGGCTTTCTCGATGATGGAGCCGTGCTCAAACACGAAGGTCTCCTTGCTTTCACCATTGTAAACGTCGCCCAGGGTGACCTGGTTGGCAAGCGGTGCACGCGGGGTGCTCTCGCCGGTCACTTCGATGCCGTGAGCACGCAGGATCTGCTTGGCGCGCGACACGCAACGCTTGCCGCGGCAGGGACCCATACCCATGCGGGTGGTGTGCTTGAGTTCGTCAACCGAGATATACTTGCGATCGCCCACAACAGCGAGCAACGTCTGCACGTCCACATCCTCGCAATGGCACACAAACGACTTGCCTTCCTCGGGGTTGGTGAGCGGACGCAGGTTCAAGGGCTCGGGATAGCGCTCCTTGAGGATAAAGCCCTTCACGTTGTTCAACTCATCGGCTTGGGTGGCTTGAACGCGGGCCACATTGGTCTTGTTGTCTTTCTTGAGCACCTTCTCGATGACACCCTCGCCCACCTTGGCGCCGTTGTCATCAACCAGGAAGACTTCCTTACCCTCTTCCACCTCATACTCAACAGGCAGGAACACCACGTTCTTGCGCTTGTCGTAGCCGAAGATGGCCAAACCGGGGCAATGGTTCACGCACTGCATACAACCGATGCACTTGTCATAATCGACCATGGGCACCGACGAGGTGGTGGGCTTGGTGATGGCACCCTGCGGGCAAGCAAAGGTGCAAGGATTGCAAGCGAAGCCGTACAGACAGTTGATCTGCACATAGGGCTTTGCAGCCATGCGCTCCTCATCGGGAACACGCGGCGCGTCCAGCAAGCGCACGGGGCGCTGCTGCGAGTCAATATACTGGCGGGAAACCTCCAAATAGTCCTCATAGGCGAAGCGGATACCCATCTCCTGGGCCACCTCATAGGCCACCTGTTTGCCACGCAGCACGGCACTGGTGCCCTCACCGATGCGAACGGCATCACCGGCGCCATACACGTTGCGGCCGAATACCGAACGGCCCTTCACGAGCAGCTGGTTGTCGGGAATCAGACCGGTGCAGATGTTGATGATGTCGATGTCGTCAATCACGCGCTCGGTGCCGGGAATGGGCTGGAAGTTCTTGCACTCGGCAATCACAGCACCGGTAACGCCGGTATAGTCCTCGTTGGGGATGGCGCGGATAAGCACGTGTGATGTCATGATGGGAATACCCAAACGGCGCACGCGGTTGGCCTGCACGGGGAAACCACCCTCATGATCCATGCCCTCGATGATGGCCTTGATGGTAGCACCGGCCTGCATGGCCTGGTAGCTCGTCAGGTAACCGATGTTGCCGGCACCCACGGTGAGCACGCGCTTGCCCAGCAGGGTGTGCTCCTGGTTCATCATCTTCTGGAACACTGCAGCGGTGTAAACACCGGGCACGTCATCGTTCTCGAACACCGGCATGAACGGCACGGCACCCGTGGCCACCACCAGATGGTCGGCGTCGATGTAGCTCACCTCCTGGGTGACGATGTTCTTCAGCGCGATGCGGCGACCTTCGAGCAGATCCCACACGGTGTTGTTGAGCAGGATGCCGTCGTGATTGTCGCCGGCAAGCGTCTTGGCGATGTCAAAACCAC
>JAEEGL017227817.1_pt1 | contig 39564 bp, 65 predicted proteins | sample 9134231 | NCBI WGS metagenome assembly JAEEGL01 (sample SAMN16246548, study PRJNA631951) | gut metagenome | biome: gut microbiome; feature: rumen; material: fiber-attached | host: Bos | place: Iran: Karaj | collected 2018-10
ATTCAGAAGCAGAGATTTCAGCGAAGTGTACATCTGAGGATAAATGTTCCTTGTACCGGCATAAACTGCAATTTTGTCTGCCATGTTATTAACCTCCTTTTATTGTCGCCTTTAAGTCAGTTCTATTTCTCTTCCGCAATACGGGCAAAACCGAAATAAAGCATCAATTTTATGTTTGCAGAAACCACATATAAGCCAATACTCATTTTGGTCTTTGTCGTTTTTTATTAATGTTGGCAGACTTGATTTCAGCTTTCCTTGTTCATTTAGTAAAACAATAGCATCGTCTGCCGTATTTGCATATCCAGCCCACGCAATCTTGCCCTTTCCGATTGCCATGTTGGACTTTGCATTGCAAATATCACGTAGAATTTCTAACTCTTTGATAACCTTCTCTCTGTCAGGCATTCCACTTCACCGCCTTACAATCTCAAAACATTTCTTACTGCATTACCGATGTCTTCGTTGCTCATGTTATGAACAGTTTGCAGTTGCATCTCTTTGAGAAACGCAATTTCTACATCCTGCTCTTTCAGCAGGGCGAGAACTGCTTTCAACATTTCATGGTCTTCAGCGTCACTTGTACAATAAGCGTTGAAGTAATACACATAATCCGAAAACCTTTTAATTAGTTCGGCTTTGCTCATTCACTTCACCGTCCTTCCATCAATCATATCCATGTTCAATCGCCCATTCGCTTTCGTGTGCAAGCTTTCCGTATTTGTCGATGTAATCAGCGGCTTCTCCTCTTGTTTGCCCTTCAAACTTTGGAAACGGATATGGGCTATAGTTCTGCATTTCATCAATACACTTTTTTTGCTTATCCGTTATCGGTCTTAATCTCCACGGTTTGATTCCCATTCACCGACCTTCCTGTGTTAAAGCGTCATGTTGCCTTTACGCTTACTTGATTCAGCGTGAGAATATAGTGAGAAAAATCGCTGAAAGCCTTATATTTCAACGAAAATATCATTTGACGGTCATTTGCTACGCTGAATCTTGCGCTTACTTATTGTGTCATGTTGCCTTTTATGAAATAGTCATTTCTTCGGCTCAACCACTTGAATCTGTTCTTTCAGAAGATTTACCGTGTTCTTCAATGCTTTTGACAGGATAGCTTCGTCAATATCCAAATCATATACTTTTCCACTTCTTGCCATTCCTGCCGAAACACAATCGCAAACCATTTCCACAACATCGATCAGTGTCACATCGTCAGGACAATGCCGTTTCAAATGATGCCGTTCCAGCTCGTAATAGTGCAATTTCGCCCACTCGCCGTCAAAGAAATCACGTTCTCCACGAATTGTGGCACACATGTCGTCATAGAACATGGTCGCATACGGTTCTGAAATCTTTGTCCAATCATGAATCAGAACAGACGTTTCCAACAGGTCACAAAACCGCTTTGCCAACTGTGCAACATCTTTCCTGTGTGAATTGTTCGCTTTGTCAAATTCTTCTCTTGTAGGAACACTATTTGATACTCTTGAATCCCCTGCAGTATGCCGTTCCATTTTGATTTTGTCACCTTCAAATACTGCTTTCATTGTTCGCAGTTCCCTCCATTCTGCATAAAAGCGTCATTGTTGTTCTTTTAATGCTCACGAATCATCCCCAAATGGTATTTACCCCGAACCCTCTTGCGCATCGGAATGTCGTAAGCTACCGCAACTCTATGCCCCGGGGACGAGCCACGGCATTTTTTTGAGAGTTCATTTTTGTGGACGCATCCACTTGCGCACTCCTTAACATCCGCAGATGTCGGAGACCTAACTTTTTTTCACAAAAGCGTCATTGTTGCCTTTAACTATTCTTCCATTTCTTGTATTCCTCGCACACTTCTTCACATTCCCATTCCATGCAATGAGTACAAGGGCATCCATCTTGCTGTTTATATTCTTTCAGCAGTTTCGCCGCATCATCAAGCAATCCACGAAAGTCACAACGAGGAACGGCATAATTGTCATCCTTCTTGAAATATGCACATTGATGACACGGAAAGTCGTTGTCAAATGCTCTGCATTCCAATCCTTGAATAACCTTCTCAATATCAGCCATGTTCTACCTCACTAAAAGCGTCATTTCTTCAGTTTAAACCGCATACTTTCTGTAAGATGTTCTTACATTTTCGTCATCTTGTATAACATATTTCATGGTTGTATCAATTTTGTCATGTCCAAGCACAAAAGCAACTTCTTGTATTGGCATCCCATGCCTTGCAAGTTCTGTTGCCAGTGTCCTACGGAACTTGTGTGGATGAACGTGTTCCACTCCTGCCTTATTGGCAAGTTCATTTAGCATTTCACGCACTCCACCATTCTGCCATCGTTTTCCGTATCTGTTTAAAAACAAAGCAGGACAATCGTCTTTTCGTTCGTTAAGATATGCGTTTAGTGTAGTGGCGGTTACCGCATCGAAAAAAGCAGTTCTCTCTTTGTTGCCCTTTCCGTGAACGATGCATCGCATACCTGAGAAGTCAATATCATCCTTGTTTAAACCAGTTACTTCGCTTATCCGACATCCTGTCGATGCGAGAAACATCACAATTGCTTTGTCTCTGTTGTTGGTACAGTTGCTTTTCAACTTATACATATCAACATCTGTCAGAATCTTTTTCTTCAGTTTTGCACACTTAATCGCACCCAGGTTGGCAGTTGGATTCCGGTCAATAAGGCTTTCTCTTTGTAACCAATTAAAATATGCAGACAATACTTGTCTGATACCTTCTGTTGTTGAATCCTTAACACCTCTTTTCTGCTCTTCGGACAGATATGAGCGCAGATGATAAACCGTAATCTTCCTTGTAGGAACTTTTACTGATGCCATCATCCGTGTAAGAACATATCTGTACCTCTCTATTGTTTTTGCGCTTCGACCTTGCACCTTGAGCGCATCCAGATAGCATAACAGTAAGTCATCGTTTGTCTCGTCTTTTATGGTTTCCGTTATTTCAAAGTTTTCCATCACATCAGCAATAATTTTCATTACTTTCGTCATGGTATCTGCTGTCACATCAGTTGATAATTGCTTTTCTGTCTGGTTCAGAAAGCTGATTTTTGCATCAATTGCCATAAAAGCACTCCTCTTAAATTAATTTTGAATTTGTTTTATTAGTTCGCAAATCCTTTCGCAGCTATGCCCATCACAGGCATCTGCTATCTCTTTAATGCATTTCTTCTCTGCATTGTGCAGATGCGTAGCATTCCTCAGATGATTCAGCAGTGCTTCTTCCGTCTTGGCAAACCTGGAGCAGTAACCAAACGGATATTCCAGATACATACCTCTTTTCTGGACATATCCTTTGTTTGGCTCAAACAGTACCGCAGGTTTCCGTAGCAGATAACCGTCAAAGATGATACTGCTATAGTCTGTTATCAAAACATCCGCATCGTACAGATAATTCACTGATGCTTCCATCCGGTCTGCTTCGACAATATGTTTGTAGTGGTCATGGATTGTCAGTGTATGACTCTGTGGATGTGCCTTAACTACAAGCACCTCACCGTCCGTCAGATTCTCATCAATATAATCCCAATCAATCTGTGGCAGATCCGGTTCATCAAATGCTCTGAATGTTGGAACATACAAATACATCCTCTTTTTTGCTCCGACAGTATGACCGTCACCCTTGCGCTTACCGATATAACGGTCTGTCCTGGGCATCCCGAAATCATAGATCCTACTCAACGGAACACCAGTACACTGATGCCACATCTCTTTGCCAATACCGCTACCGGCTGCGATAATGGCATCAATATTGTCTGCCATCTCTCTCCCGTAGTAAGTGCCTTGCTCGTCAAGACCGATGTGCTTACCGCCTTGTATCGAATGCCAGAGCATGATAGTTGGCGCAAAGTGGTCTGTGGGGAAAATGTCGGTGACGATCAGACCATACTTGCCGTTTCTCGCTTCCTGGAGGTATTCTCTATTGCATATGTGGCAGATGGTTTTCTCGCCTTGATATGCTTCATACAGAGCCATCAGATTTTCTGATCTGCTGACATCTCTGCCCAAGCCTGTGACGAATAATACTGGTTTACTCATTGTCTTCCCTTTCCCCGTCAGCGCCCGTCAGCGCAGAACCAATCTGCATCCGGGTTTTCGCAATGGTCTATTCTGCATTCGCTAACAGTTTCTTCAGATAGTCCATAATAACGATAGTGTATGCAATCCTTACACCGGACGATTTCTTCATCCCTCTTTGCGTATCCGGTTTCTTCTCCTCTGTGAAATGCTTCACGATATCGTTCCGAATCTTGTTCAAGCGCACAAATCATCTTATCTCTGTCAACAATAATTCCTGCCCTATACGTTGCTTGCAAGCACATATCATCTACTTGGTTTGCTATTTGTGGTATTATGTTATTAGTAATAAATGTAAATGGAGAATCGTATTCTGGATATTTCATTTCCATTTCACCGACCTTTCACCTTGCCATTAACCACGGCATATTGGTTCTGACATAGTTGCGGATCTTAACCCTAAAGTGGTCTATCACACACTTCCTTGGCTTTTCAGCAAAAGCGAACCAAACGATTCCATATAAGTCTTTTGAAAGATAAGGGCAACTATTAAACCACCCACTTATTTTCCGTTCAAACAGAATACTATCCTCATCCGTCCTTAACCGCTTGAACAGATGAGATGCACCGTCTTCATGTTCGTAGACGATATAGCACTGTTCGCAGTTTTCAACCTCTTCCAGAGTCATTATTGTCTGCTCTGACATCTTATATCACCCCACATACTTTCTTAATTGACAAACCACCGGATTAAACAGATAGATCTCACCACCTGTTTTTTCTGCTATGCTTCTGGCAGCTGCACGAACCCTTGTCCTCCATGCATCACTGTAATCCTGTCTCCAGATAATATTTCCGGTAATGTTTCTGTCTACCAGATAATAGTTATCCTTTTTGATGATCAGCACCGTCTGCAAGCGAATATCATTCTTCATGCTTCAACAGATCCTTCAACCGTCTGCATATGTGTTCGTTCTTGCACTTCACCGTCAGCACTACTTCAATCCGGTTCTGGACAGATAAAATAGCTTGCTCATCGACCTTTAAAATGAACTCTCCGCAGTGTTCACAAGCATCAAATGGCAAGCGTTTCTGTATATCCATATTATCCCACCTTTTCTCTCATCTTATCTGCAATAAGTTCAGATACTGCTATCACAAGTTCCAACAAATGCATATCTTCATGCTTATTCATGATTGCTTCTGCTTCTTTCCAGAACCCATCCCAAGCTTCAGCGGTATTAGGCATCTGATAGTGTGTATCAAACAAAACATAGATCTCTTTCCACACTTCTCTTAACTCATCCGGTACGTTTGTCATTATTCCTTATCCTCTCTGTCATTAATAATCTTCCCAAGCATCAGTGCAAACACAATACCGGCAAGGAAACCCAGGAAGAACATCCCCATTACTTTTTACCTCTCTTTATCTGCTGATCTCTTTCAAGAATGGCCATTGCTTTACTCATTGGACAGCTAATACATAAGTCTTCCAAGGCATCAAATGCATCATCTGGGTCTTTGTAATTGCTATAGCACCATTCATAGTTTTTGCAGTTCTGCTGACACCATGATTCACTGTCCAGAACCTTTTCTTTCAAACGCTTTTCATTTCGCTTGTCATGCATAATCCATGTTGTGATTGTGGTTGCCATGCCAAGCAACAGGCTGAAGTAGATAACAGGGATAAACCATGCGATGCTAATCACCAATCCTCATCCTCTCCTCTGGCTCTGCGTTCTTCCTCCAGAATGTCCTGTGCATCATTCATGATGTCTTCAATCTTCCAGTACATGGCGCAATCCTCTGGATTGATTCCATTCTCGCCTTTTGCGTACCGGCATTGTTTCCGATAGTGACAGTATTCATGGCAATTTTTGTTTGGATCTATATTATTCATCTAAATCAGCACTCCATTCTCCACCATGCCTAAACCGGCAATCATCACAAGCACCAAGATGTGCATCATGATACCTACCGCAATGCAGACACAGTTCGTTACGACAATGATTAACCTCACGCTGAAGTCTGCTAATCTTTTCAAACAGACCACTGATAATTGCACTCATCAATTTGATCGTATTCTCGGAATCCAGTTCAAAATACATGGAAATATCTGCCATGTCTCGGAAACTTTTTGCCATCTCTTCTGCGTTGTATTTATCTGACATACCGTCATCCTCCTAAATTACATATCGTCCATTATGTGTTTGATCTGCTTCAGATAGCAGATCGTCTGGTACAGTTCAAAAAACTCAGCTTGTGAAAACTCAATCGTTGTTTTCCCTTCCGTATACATTTCTTCGGTCTTGCGGAATTACCTGTGGTGTAATTTTCACTCATAGATACCTCCTGTTCGTTTTACATTCGGAATTAACTGTGGTATAATATAGGCATGGAGGTGAACCTTGATGCCTTACGATATCGGTATTGATGAAATCATTTGTACCAATCGTTCCGAAGATACTACGCACCGTTTCATCAAATACGATGCGGTTTCTGCTACCCGCCCAAAGAAGTGCGAGAGTCCGAAGTGCAGGCATGAGATAATTCCCCATGTACATGACACGAAGCACAACCTCTTAAAGGATATTCGTGCTGAAGGGAAGATTGTTCTGATAGACCTTGCTATCAAACGTTACCGCTGTCCTGATTGTGGATACGTCTTCCCGGAACACTTCGACTTCTTCAACCCCAAAGCACACATCACTGACCGTCTGAAGCAGGAGTTTGTGAACCGCAGACTGCGTGGTGAAACCTTCAAGTACATTGCCAGAGACTACGGTGTTGACGATAAGACGGTAGCTACTGCCTTTGCTGAATACGCTGCTGACCACTTTGAGGAAGAACTCATTACCTATACTCCACGAGTACTTGGCATTGATGAAGCGCACATTGACGATCATTACCGCCTTATCCTTACTGATGTCGAGAACAGGAAGCTGATCGACATGAAGAAGAACAACCATCAACCCACGCTGAAAGCCTATCTGAAGACCCTTGACAAGAACGTCTGCAAGGTTGCTACAATGGACTTTGCTCCCGGTTATGCTTATGCTGTGGAGGAAGTTCTGCCGGGTACTATGGTCATAATTGACCGCTTCCACGTTGTGCAGGAAGTCAACCGCTGTGTTGACAACGTGCGGAAGGATATCCAGAACTACTACCGTCAGCAGGGGTACGACATTCGCCTTTTTAAGCACTCCAGAACGCTGTTCATGGCTAACTTGGAAGACCTCTCGAAGGAGTCCCTTGATGTCCTTAGCCAATGGTTCTCTATGTTCCCAGAGCTTTACGAAGCGTACATGGTCAAGGAAACCCTTCGTGATGTGTACAAATGCAATGACTACAAAGAAGCAGAGAAGCGGTTTGACGCATGGCTCAAGGACATCCCCGACTATGAGCGGTTCAGAGCCATGAGAACCACCTTCACGGAGCGTAAAAGGCACATTCTCAACTATTTCAAGTACAGGGAAACCAACGCTTACACAGAGTCCGTAAACAGCAGGATTAAGAGCATTGAGAAGACCGGGCGTGGGTACAAATTCCCCCGGCTTCGTGAACTCTGCATCCTGTCCATTAACCGCAACCTTGATAAACCCATTGATGCAAAGGAGGCTATTTTCGTGGATAGCAACACTATTGGTTCCTTCGACAAGAAGGTCGCTGACTTCAACAAGACCATTGATGAGATCAAGCGTCTGATTGAAAACGGTCATAATGTCACCTCCCACAAAAAGGTTAAGTTCGATCCTCGGTTCTGCGACTTGTCCTCTGTTCCGTTTCCTGTTCGCCGTAGGGTGTCTATCGTTACGGAAGACTTCACGAAGCAGTGACTTAACTGATCCACCAGTCAAAGACCTCTTGCGCTGTTTTCCATCCAGTCTCAAGGTTCTTCTCTGCTCGGATTTTCAGCATCCTGTCAAACGCATGGATGTATAAGTCCTTATACTTCGGGTATCTGGCAAACTCTTTCTCTTGGTTCGCCATCGGGCATCCAATGCACCCAATGCGCTTGCATCCTTCGTCATACAGACGGCAATGCGGTACTTTGACTACATCATTCAAGAACTCCCATACGTCTTCGTCAGACCAATCAATAATCGGGTTTACAAGGGTCTTGTGCGTTCTGAAGCAATGCTCTACTGACCGTCTGGCTTCGTCATTGTCCAGATTTAGAATCACACCGCCCTTCTTTGTTTCCGTGTAGTCAACTTCACTTTCTTCAAACCATTCTTTCAAATCCTTGCTCGGCTTCGGGATCGTTACAATGCTCTGGTTGTTCTTTCTGTTGGCAGATTCAGCCCAACGCACCCCTGTAACCGTCACCCGACCTTGCCCTGCTGTCTCTTTCAATTCTTCGCAGCAGTACCGCACAAGTCTTGTAGGCGGCATAAGGTTTTTTCTGATAAGGTTCCACATATTGACACGGTTCCCTTGCGCATCTGTCGGACGGATCATCTCAACGTCCGGATACATATCCCGAATGAAGTAATACAGTTCCGGAGGATCAACGCTCGTAATCGTGTAATGAGCGTCAAATTTGACCCCTGCAAGCTTGCACAGGTGGTATACGCACTGACTGTCCTTACCACCGCTAAAAGCCACAAAATAGCCCTCTTCTTTAGGTTCAAATGCTTGCAACCGTCTGATCGCCATTTCGACCTTATCAACCACTTTTCCATCGTGGGTAAACTCCATCTGATTCAGCATCTTTTAGCTCCTATGCCACAATTTTGTCCATGTTTCTCAAATTCGGTCATTTTTGGCTGTTACCACACCTAATTCCGTATGCCCATTTCTTCTCTCTTGATCTTCAGCAAATCATAAAGCATATCAAGATTCATGTTATTACCCCACTTTCGATATCATTTATTAACTTAAAGAAAATATAAAACTGTTGCGGAACTACCGCATTGCCTAATGCCTTAACTCTGTCCACCCTATTGGGTATCCCATCAACCACTCGATCCACTCTGGGTTCGTCCATCCAATTCTGCCAAGGGGATTGCATTCCAACAATTCTGGAAGGTTCACTGTGTAGTACCCCCCCCCTATATATCTTTTCAGAATCGCACCCTTGTAATGGCTTGCTGCCGGTGTGGGGAGCAGCTTCGTGAATGCTCTTTTGTAACCCATCAACCATTCCGACAGTTCTGGATTGATGTGTCCGCAATTCCCGGATGTCAGTTTCCGGTACTCGTCCTCCGTCATCATCTTTTTGTCCACTAACTTTCGAAGGAGTTGTCTGTGTCCGGTAGCTGCCCATGCGCTTGCCACCGGAGTAGGCCATGATAGCAACCCTGTCTCGTCTGTGTGGGGCATCGACACCGCAAGCCGGTACAATAAACGCTTGTGTGGTGTAACCTTCTCTCTCCAAGTCAGATAGCACCGTGTCGAGTGCCAGATTGACGATTCCAGGCACATTTTCACCAATAACCCAAGTGGGTTTGAGTTCTTTAATAACCCGGAACATTTCATCCCAGAGGTAACGGTCATCATCTTTGCCGTTTCGCTTCCCGGCAAGAGAGAAAGGTTGACATGGGAATCCACCGGAAATAATGTCAACTGTTCGTAAACCGGTTCTTTCATAGAAACTCTCTTTCGTTAAGGTTCTGATGTCTCTCCATCTCGGAACATCTGCCCAGTGTTGTTCAAGAATCTTTGTCGGAAAGTCTGCCATTTCACATTGACCGACAGTTTCGATTCCTGCCATCTCCGCAGCCAGGTCTAATCCTCCGATTCCGGTAAACAGAGACAAATGTGTTAATCTACTCACTCCTAACCATCCCTGTCTTAACCGGATACATCTCTCTCAGATTCTTAATTAACCAATCTGGATCTATGTTGCTGATCGTTCGGAAATATTCTGACCGGAAAAACTTCTCTATGCCTTGTCTGCCTTTACCGCTGAAATGCTTATAGTCATCACAGGCAGCTTTTACTATTGCAGCTACAAGCATTTCCCAAGGCGCATTACCTTCGTAGAACTCAGCCGGTCTTTCCCTGTCTGGACTATTCAGATCCATGTTCTTACCTCAATCGCAACTCGATCCGATGTTTACATATGCGTATTCGTTATCAAACCACAGACCGTAGACACCGTAACCACACTTCCAACAAGTTCCGGTATTGTTGTTTCGATAGTCGAGCATATCGAGCAGTTTTTCCTGTGCTTCATGATGCTCCATGCTCTTTAACTCGTTTAGTTCTCCGTCAGCGAAACCGCTGATGCGCTGAGTAACAAGTCCGATACCGCCGAATGGAATTGATTCAATCTTCAATGCGCTCATTTGAACTCTCCTGTCAGATACTTAATCACTCTTGACGGACTCTGCCGTCTTGTGCAGAATCTAAATTTCACACCGTACTTCTTAGTCATTGTTATCAGTGCTTTACGAAGCGCAACAGGGTCAACAAGTGTCATTGGATCTCCATACCTATGGAATTTGTTACTGCTCTTCCATCTTGGTACTTGCCATAAGTCTACTTTCCCAAATGGTAATTCCTCTTCCACAAGTATTATCAGTTGAATCCCAAGCAATTGCGCTCGGATACACTCTGCCCTAAATCTCCTGTGGTCACTGCTCATTACATCCTTACATAATTCAAGCAGTTACATATCCTGTTTAGTGTCTACAGATATCTTTCCGTCTGGGAAAGCATAATCTCCAACATCAAGTTTCTGCCGTACCATTTCAATCTTGTGCCTACGGCAATACTGCTCAATGTTCTTATGCTTCCCTTCTTGTTGCCTTGTGTCACATAACAGGATCATTTCATCACCACCTTTCAGAAGAAGTAGAAGGGGCATGGCATAGGATTCCTTTAACGCTTTCTTCGGCCTGTGAAAGCACCAAAAAGCAGACCGTAACGCAGGACTCCGGGCATCTCAAGAAGGTGTAGTCTTAACCCTTGCCTTATAGGCAGCTGCCATGCCCCATTGCATCAATTAATCACCACGGCACATCTACGGTCTTGCTGACATCCGTCAGATTGCTCTCGTCCATGCTCTCGGAAGTTGATGAACCGTTGCTACGCTGATCCCTTGCTCTCATCGGCTTTACCTTACCGGCTTTCACATCGTCCACTGTCTCAAACTTGGCAATCTCAGTGGTAGACCTGTCTTTATCGTTGTAGGTGTACAACCTTTCACGGACAGAAATACCAACCTTCTTGCCTTTCAGCTTTTTCTCATCCCAATCCCATGTGTATCCGGGATTACTCTGCTCAACACACCACAGGTTTCCTTCAAATGTCCGTTTGCGCCAATCGTCATCGTTCTCCAGAGGAGCAACCAGACGGAAGACACCCTTATACTTGGCAGAATCTCCGAACCGTTCTTTCTGATCCTGGTAGAATTCCATGTACCGACCGGAATACTCACCTTCAGTGATCTCCATCATCAGTTCGATGGTATCCCTGTCACGGTTCTGAAGAGGATCCTGCACCACAAACCGGACTTCCTTGATCTCTGCGACATACGCACCGGCAGGAGGAAGCGTAAGGAATCCTCCATTTTTCTTTGCTTCAAACCCTTTGTAACTCGGTTTCATTTGTCTAATTCCTCCGTCTCTACTTTGTTTATAATCGTCAAAGGACAATCTCGTCCGATGATCTCTGTGGAATAAAGGATCTTTTCCGTCAGACCGCATTTGTCACGGTTTAAACTGTCATAATGCTTTAGGAATGGACACCATTTGCATTTGACTTCATCCTCTGGAAACGCTATTTGGATTGTAGTCTCTGCGAAAGTGTAACTCGTTACACCTCTGTCGAATCTGCCCATCAGATCACCCAGGTACTTTCTCTGCCGTTGTCACTGTGGCATTGGCAGACTTCTGTTCTTTCTTTACCGGAGTGCCGATTTTCGCCAAACCATAGTATTCACGAATGGCAGTGTCCACTGCTTTCAAATTATTGTCGATCTCAAGATCGAACATACCTACCGGAGATTTTGCAGTGGTAACTCCGTCACTCTGTGTCACAAAATAGTGCCGTTTCCCATCCGTTACACCGTACAGTACAATGCTAAACAGTGATTCAAGAGTCAACTGGTTATCGATCATCTTACCGGCAGTTTTCATCTTCACCTTACTGCCGTCTTCACTACGCTCCGTGTGCATCAGAAAGTAAACATTCGTATCATCAGATGTGCATCTGATTGCCGTCTGAACCAAGTCATAGAAATCTTTCGCAACCTGTGTAAACTTACCATATCCTGTTTCATTCACTTTCCCAAACAGGAAAAATGTCATTGCAAGGCCGGCATCGTCAATCACATAGCAGTTCTTAGTGTTTCGCTTCAAATCTTCCGCAATCCACTTCATGTCAGATGTCTTGACCATCGGAAGTTTCTTACGGAAAGGCATCGGTTTACCAGACACGTTATAGATTGCAACTTCATCCGGTTCAAAATCGAACAGAGAATACGATTTCCCCATACCGGAATCTGCTTCAATACCAATTGCATTACCCATTTGCTTTTCCTTTCTGCCAGTGTTATAATGGCATTGAAATTGGAGTCACCACATTCCATTTCCAGAACTGCCGTAGGTTTCGGTCTGCTCACCGTCTCCTACGGTATTTTCGTTTCGGATAACCGACCACCATCCTGTCCAGATTCTCCAGAACCTTGTTAAACTGGTATTCCGTCCGGTTCTGTAGAATGTATGTATGGACAGTGCCGTCATCCATCGTTAATCTCACTGCCGTGGGATAGTCGCAATACGGATCGTATTGGCAGTGAATGTCGAGCAACGGTTTCTTTGACACCTTCTCACCTCCTCTTCAATCTCTTATTTGTTCCGATGCTCTTACTATTGACTACCTGAGTGCCTACCGTTCGTTTCAGCAGCCATGCTTCCAGTGTTTCCTCAGAGACTCTGATACGCTTCCGTTCCTTACCGGAAATCACTGAGTGTGGCATACCATACATCATTGCCACTGCCGTCTTTCTGGAAACACCCAACCTGGATGCAACTTCTTCTGGTGTAAGCCATCTGCTCATAACGGTTTACTCCCCAAGATCCACAGGATAGGGATCGTTATACTTACTAATCCACAGACCGTCTGGTGGAGTTTCCTTCTGCACTTCTTTTCTTCCATTAAATACTCGGTTCGCCGTTTCCACCGTGCGTACTGTTGGCGGTACTGCTCCGCACTTAATGATTGGGTCATTGATGACCACCCATCCTTTCCCAACATGGTAATGATTGTTAAAAGCTTTTTCCTCATACTCCGAAGCAGATGAAATTTCTTTAGGGTCTAACCGGATACTCTCTGTGATGATGAAACCTTCCGTTTCTTCCGGTTGCCAAACATTGATTCTGAGTTCATACCCTTCGTCAAGCAGACCGGAATTTTTCATGCACTCTCTCATGGCTTTAGCGAAGATCCGACTCATCTGCATGATAGTCTGACCGGCTTCGTACTGTTGCTGAGTCATATTAACCTCCTCTTAAATTACTGTCTTCAATTTGTAGACTATTACGGAAAAAATAAAGATCGAATGTCACTGGGTAACACAATTTCTAATGCTTCGCAAATCGTTTCCATATCCGCAAGGGTCATTTCCTGTCTGCCATTCAGCAAATCATAAGTCCTGCGTTTGCTCCATTTTACTGCATTTGCAAATGCTAAAATGGTACGATACTTTGCGATGATTAGTCCACGAAGGTTATTGTATCCCATCTGAATCCTCCTTCCTACTAAAAATCTTAAGTTACTTTCGGTTGTCTACATTTTGTAACAAGGACATTGTAAACTAACTATATCTCGTTGTCAAGACATTTTGTAGACTTTTTTTCTGCTTTTTGGATACTTTTTTTGTTCTACCATTGTATTTTATCCGAAATTCGGATATAATTTGTTTTGAGAAAGGGGCGAATCCAATGAAGGTAGCAACCAGTATTGAAAGACTAAATGATTCCTTTAAGTTACACCTTAAAACAATTCTGATCCACCGTATTCAGATTCGACAATCTTCTGAACTCTGCTCATCCCTAAAAGATACTGGAATATTTTCATTGCTTCTTCAGGAGATAATTCTACTGTTCCGTTGTTTTCGATGATTCTTTTTTCAAGTTCTTTTGCGAGTTTTTCGTATTTGTTCATAACTGCTCCTCTTCCGGTTCTTTATGGCAATAATGATAATACCCATTTTTGTCAGGAAGTTTCCCGGTTTCTACTTGTTGTTTGTACCATTCTTCATAATTGTCTGGCATTTGTTATCACTCCTCAACTTCCGGTTCCGGTTCGGGAGCCGGGGTCATGTCCGGGTAGCCGCCCCATGCCGCCCTGTCGATCCTCTCGCCGTCCGATGTGCGTATAATGTAAACGCACCAACCCACACGGGACGGAGAGTCTGCCGTGGACAGCGTGAGTGCTTCATTTTTGAACTCAGCCTGTGCCGCCAACAGGGCAATGTCCCGGTCACCGTTGGGGTTTTCAGCGGTTGCCTTGTAGTTGCGGCTGTCAAACGGTTTCGGAAAATTGGGGATGTCCGACAGAACGCCTTGTGGATTGGATTCTGATGTTACGATCTGAGTTGCAAAAACCTTGTAGATTTCTCTCTGTGCCATAGTTGTTTACCCCTTTCATTATTTAGTCAAAAACACGATATATTTTAACGATTGTTCCTGCGCTTACCCGTAGTGATCTATTTGTACTAGCACCTGCGCTAATGTTTGTTCTATCGTTTCTTGTTGTGGAAAAGTATGAAGAAGGCACGAGACTGGATAGAACACCATAGTAGACCATATAATCGAAACTATAGTTTGTAGTATTTGTATTATTTTCAACAATTCCGATGAATATGTTCGCTTTGCCAGAACTATATGTCGCATCTGCCTCTAATGCGGGTTTCATAATTGATTCCCATGCAACGCTTGCGTTCCCTTCTGTGTCGTTTGACCATCCATTTTCTATTGTGTATGTTGCAATCAAAGTCATTTTTCTGGAAGACATTGCCATCTGTGCGATCACTCCCATCATGTTCCGTCTGACTTCCATCAAGTCCATGAAACCACCATCCCCAGACATCCGTCTTTTATGTTGACCTCATATGTTTTATTGGCTTCCAATGCGGTCGGATCGTCTCCGATCCATTTCATGGTCATGCCTGTCGGTGGTGTAACGGTCAGAACCGTAGGAGTCGAACCGCTATCAAACGTGACATCGATAATTCCACTCGCCGGGGCAGTAATCGTCAGCGTTGCGCACTCTCCGCAGACATAGCGCACCCCGGATTTTGCCGTGATGGACGGCGTAGTCCCGCTGACCGTTTCCGGGGCATCGAGCATTTGGGAGATGGCACTCCGTTGCGCTTCCGGGTAGACTCCGACAGTTGGACTGGTAAGGCTTGCCATGTCGGCTCCGGCGGCTTTTGCAAGTCCGTAGAAAGCGGATTCGTGCTGAATTGACGAAACAATAGGTCTGTAAGTATCTGTTCCCGCTTTCATGTTCGCAGATGATGCTTTAGCACACCGCAAATTCCCTGAACTGCCTACTTCAATGCCTCCGGAATAATCAGCTTTAACAACACCAAGTGTACTACTATCTCCCTTCGGCACATTCGCCACACCCTGTGACAGAATCGAACTGCCGTTGACCTGCACATCCTTTATCATCTTCGCAGACAACGTTGTAACCGCCGCATTTGGTGAGCCGCCCGTGGTTGTGATCGTGTCCCCAACGGCTATAGCAGACAGAGCAACAAGCAACGTTTCGCCCATCATGAACAGTTCGCCGACAGCGTGAGCGGCAGTAGCGGTTGCGGTTGTTTCGACCGGAGCAATGGATTGCTCTACACCGTTAATTTGGCTCTTTAAATCACCGAACTCATCCGTCAGTTTGTCCGCTGACCATGTTTTGTTTGTGACTCCATCACCGGCAGTATCATCTATCAACGTGGTCGGATCAGCATCTTCGCCATCCAGTACGGTTCCGATGCTTTGTCCATCAGACAAAATAGTTGTGGTTTTGCCGACCTTATTTGTAGTAATCACAGGAGAGTGTCCCGGATCACCAGGATCACCTTTCTCTCCATTTGTAACAGTAAATGTAGTAGTGTTTCCGTTTGTATAAGTAATCGTATATGTGTCAACAAGGCCACTTGTTCCGGTCTTGATAATGGATGCGATTCCGTTACCGGTATCACCGTCTTCACCATCCATCACATCAAAAGCATGAGTCCCTTCTGCATCTGTGATTGTGATACGATGACCACCAGTAATGGTTGTGATGTTCACAACCGGTGATACTCCATCTTCGCCATCGAATTCACCACTAGCTTTTGCTTCAGCCAAGGCATCATCAATCATCTGCGGAATACCGTTGACAATCTCTCCAGCTTCAATAATGAAATTTTCAATAACAGTGGGAACTTCACCGGACGGTATAATCGAACGCTCAATCCTCGTCCTTGCTACATACGTTTTGCCGATGACTTCATCTTTCGTGAACGCAAGTTGAAGTTCGCCGGTTCCTTTGCTCGTCAGATCAGATGCACTGACTTCCCATGTGACAATATTACCGTCCCTTGTGACGATTCCAGGATACTTTTCACCACTTGGGGCAACGATAGCCAATGTGGGAACAAAACTCTGATCTTCATCGAAGACTTTTTTGCAATCAATACGAACCTGTGTGTAGAGATTCTCCCCTTCAAACCCAAGGGGAATGGTTACCTTTTGCAGATCTTCTAACCTAATGCTAACTGTTCTCATAGACCTTCACCCTTTCTCAACCTGTCCTTTGCCGTATTTAGTTATTCTTCTTCATCGGGAGGGATCTCTTCATAGATATACCCGGCATTAGCTGCATCAACCAGACCTTCGCCAATAATATAAGCAATTACAGATGCTCCTGCCATGATAATTGCAGTAATTTGTACCGCTTGATTTGGAGAACCTCCAAATGCAATAACCAAATTGGTTACTAACGCACAAACCGCTGCCCAGAGTTTTCTACTTGTAAGTTTCCGCTTCCAATCGATCATGTTCATTCTCCTTTCAGATGATCTTCATATGGACAAGTTCTTCATAGAGTGCCTTGATGGTATCATCACTTTCGCCATCACCCAGAGCAATATAACTCTGGTAAATACTGACCACCGCATCCTTTCTGGAAACAGAAATCGTCCGTCCATCCGCAACACACCGATCATATGTGTCGAGGATCTGAATGCGGAGGATGCCACGCAGACCACTTTCAATAGCTGCATTCTTTTTCTTCTCTGCTTTAAACTTCTTGGCAAGATGGGCATAAGCAGCAGACAATGATGCAACTATAATTCCAAAGGCAGTTTCAAGCCAGTATTTCACAATAAAATCCCACAATGTTCTCACCCCTTTTCTTCCGTCATATAAGCACCGGAATAGTTGGTTACAAGCGCATCTGCATGGTATTTAGGAAGGTTCGGTATGGTAACTGTGTAAAGGATTGTCTGCTCACTAAGCGCATTCCATGTCTGCTTTCCGCAGATGCCGTCTTCCAACAGACCATTGTCCTTCTGGAATCTCTTGACAGCTTTCTCTGTCTGCGTACCGAACACACCGTCTGCGCCAGTGTCTCCGCAACTGTATCCTTTCTGGATCAGTTCTGTTTGCATGAGCGTGACATATTCTCCCCTGTCACCCTTGCGAAGCGTAGGTTTATCTGTTGACGGTGTAGGAGTAGGTGTAGGCACAGGCACTTCTCCAATTCCTTTCGGCATTGCCCAATGAGTCCATTTTTCTTGCCGTTGTGCGTAATACTGCACACCGGATGAACATTCACAGGTACTTCCTTTATATCCAAACCCAGTGTGTTGCCATTTTCCGTCTTTTTGAACAAACAAACAGACTAAAATATCATCTGGAATGTCCTTGATTGTGCCTTTGGTTTCCCAATTCTCATTGTGATTCCATTGGACACCAACAGAATCTCCGTAAAGATCAATCCCAAACTGCTTCAGACACCAATCGGTAAAACCTCTGCAATCATAGCATCGAGTTCTCTTCCCATCTGGAAACCATTGACAACCATTACAAGTTCCTTTTCCGTCAAAGTTTTTACATTTTGTTTTAATACTCTCTTTTTCTGGATGATATCTGTATCGTTTCTGCCGTTCAGACGGTGTACACAATGCACCCCATGCGCCATAGACATATGACCAACCAATGCAAGCCATTGCAGTTTCCCATACCGCTTCCGATAACGGTATCCCACTGCTTTTCAACGATACAATCAGATTATCTACATAATCAGCAGTGTTCATCGGCATTCCTCCTCTCAGAAAACTAATGCCATTCGATTATAATATAACAATCTCTATTTAAAATAGCAATAGAAAACAAAAAGAAAGGCACTCTATCGAATGCCTTTCCGATGGTTTAAGCCTTGTACATCCCCTGTTTGACCTTGATCTGCGTAGATTTCGCAATATGTTTTTCGTGCAAATAGTCATACAGAACCATCATGTCTTTCGGAGGTTCTCCATGCTCTTTCCGGTAATCTTCGATCAGTTCCTTTACTTCTTCGTGCAATTTCTCAAAATGCCCCATCTCTTCCGTAGAGAGTTCGTAGAACAGATCAGCAGTATCCGGTTCTTCAGACCGCCATTTCATCGCAAGTTCGATATATTTGTCGGCATCGGAGAGTTCCTCATCAATCAGTTCAGACAGGCATTTGATGATCTTCATCGGATCACCTCATTACGCTGCCGGTGTAGTAGTTACCGGAGGAAAGACTCCACCATTGAAAGCATAACTGTTGGGGAATCTGATTACATTGGCAGTGGCATTCTGAAGCTGAAGCGCAGACACCTGTGCCTGGAGTGCTTCGATCTTATTCTGCTGAATCAAATCCTTTACGCTCTGGATCTGAGCAGTGAAGTTGGCATTCGTGGCAGCATCACGCATTGCTCCGTCATAGTTGTTCTGCATGATTGCCATATTCGTTGAGCAACAACATTCCTGCATTTTGCCAGACAGAGCCGTCAGCGCAGATTCAACAGTGCCAAATTCACGAATCAGAGAAGCATTGCCATCCTTGATCGCAGTGATTGCATTCGCAGCATTAGCAGTAGAAGCAGCAATCGTCTGGGCAGTTCCGTTCGTAACCGCATTCAGAATGTTTCCGGTCTGATACATCGTATTCTGCTGATCGAATCCTCTCTGCATATCGGCATTCAGAGAATTCACATTGCCGTTGTTGCCAAACCCGCCGAATCCTCCGTTAAAAATCCCCAAGAGGATCAGCAGAGCAAAGATACCGCCAAGACCGTTCAGACCAAATCCACCGTCACCACCCATAGGCATGACCGGCGTAATACCAGTAGAAGTTTCCATTTTGTTTGTCTCCTTTCCTATTTATATACACACCATCTATGCGCACTTGATGGTTTATGTATCATCGCATCATGTTGAGAATTTCCTGTGGGTCTACACCCATTTTTTCAGCAGTGTCAGTAAAAGCTTTGCTGACATCTCCGTTGTATTGGTTCACGATTTCCATTACCTGTTTCAGATTTGGATTGTTCATGGCAATCTGGTTCAGCATGGCAGTAGGATTCTGAGAATTGCGAACCATGCCCATCATCTGTTTAATCTGAGACATCATCGGATTGTTTCTTGCTAATTGAAGTAATACGTTTGGGATTGCCATTTGTCATTTCCTCCAATCTTTTCTCAAGTGTTTTGATTCTGCTTTCAAGATCACCGAAGTCCGGTTTAGGTTGTTCTTGATGCGGAACGATATCGTAAGCAGAAACGGTTTTGTATCCTGCGCCGTCTGCCGTAACGAGCCAGACCAACAGACCGGATTCATCGAGCAGTAATGCACTACTGTTTGCGCCAAGCTGATAAGCTTTTGCGCCGTTCTCACCGTTTACTTTGACAACCTGTTGTTGTGGCAGCTGAACCTGTTGCATCTGCGGTTGCATGAAACTGTAAGGATTAAAGTATGGATTTTGATAACCGTTCATTACGCTACCTCCACTCCGCAATCTTGTAGGATGATATGGACAACTTCATCGTCTTCCGGTTTGAGATCCATCAGTGTTGCGGTCATCAGCATCATTGCATAGGCAGTTTCGACACTCATGCCAACCTCGTTGACAAGCGTTCTGATGCTATCTCTGCATCGTTTGGGATACATCGGCATTCCGTCCATCGGACTCACCCCTTTCTTGGCTAAATTTTCGCAAAAAAACTGCCAACTGTTGACGGCAGTAGGCAGTAAATATCACGGCATTTTATGGGCATTTTAGGTATAAAAAAACCGGCATTTCAGCCGGTCAGATGAGAGAACAGTATCTTTTCGCCTTTATGAATCCGTCTCCATACTGTTTTCTCGTCAAGGTTTACTTGGAATGCTATTTGAGATATGGTATCGCCGTCTACCAATCTCAAATAAAGCATCTTACGATCCACCTTATCATGGATATACTCCATAATAAGTGCTTTGATTTGGGCATTGCCATACTCAGGGCGAGAAACCGCTCTTAGCATTGGCAATCTTAACAATATCGGCGTTCATCTCTTTGATGAGTTCAATGAAAGAATTCATTCGGATAGTATATGCAAATACAAAAATGAGTGTGATGATAATGAACGTAATACAACAGAACAGGATTGTTTTATGAGATCGTTCATTGTCCATATCTTTGTGCATCATTGCATTCTCATGCGAGAGGAATGAAACACAGGCTTCCTTTTTCTTGTCGCAAGTTGAACATTGAGAAAGATTTTCTTCTGACATATTATCCTCCATTTGTTTGTTTTACTGGAATGCCTGTCCAATTTTGATGCCTGTCCAGTATATTATCAAGTCTCCGGTTTGTTTCAAAGAAACATCTTGAGCAGCAGGAGTTGTTTTCACCCATGCTCGCATTTCAATTGCGTTAGTTGTAACAGAGGAAATTTTTACCATATTTTCCCATGTGCTATTAAAAATAATCCAAGTATATTCAGTTGGGTCACTAACACCAAGATCAGTTTTTGACAATGAACCAATATAGTTTGCCCAAGAAACAGTTTTATGACCAACTACAAAAAGACCATTAAATTCAGCCGGTGTAGTACCAGGTACTGTTTGTATTCCGTCCATTTTGTTTGCTCCTTTCAATATTTATAAATCTATGATATTAAGGTATTGCCTGTTATAAGCAGAGATCTTACTATTTGAGTTCCCACTTGTAAAATTCAAAACAACATTTACTGCTTCGTTTGGAGTAACATCAAATACATACATTCCAAACATATTCTGATATCCTGCTGCACCACCATATCCATCGACTTGGCAAACAAGTTGCGAATTTGTTCCGCATTTAAGATACATATTAACATTAGTTGATACTTGACAATAAGCTTTAATAGTTCCAATAACAAGTATCCTGTTTGTCTTTGGTGTATAGGATTTAGTGATAACATCTATGTTTGACCCTGTCATATCAGAAGATTCAAGCCTTGAATTTTGACTAAATGTTCCTATATCACCAACGTAATCAGAAAGATCGTTAATTCCCAAAGTTTCCTTTGCGCCATTCAACGTACTTTCGCCAGTACCGCCATTCGCAATCGGAACAACAGTATCTTCAATCAACACAGGCACTTTGCCGTCTTCATTATCGAAGATCTTAATCACTCCGGTAATCGTACCTGTCGGAATCACCGCAGTAGTAAAGATAATCCCACCACCACCGGACTTCTTCTCCCAGATGATATGCGCCTGTGCATTGCCAACGATGCTTGACGAGAACTGCACATTATCATCAGAAGTGTCCGTCACATAAGCAGTGGCAAAATCCACCACATACTGCCCATCATCCAACTGCCAATCACCAACCGTCAGCGTAAACGGCACTTTCCGGTAAGTCGCTTGGCTTACACCACCGCAGAACTGGTCAATCAATGTCATATTATCATTGATGATCTGTCTGCTCACCTTTTCCGTACCAATCGGAAGGGTCAGATTCAATGTCGGAGTATGCGATGCCATTATTCAACACCATCCTCTGCTTCATGCTTGTAACACTCGTTCTTCAACAGTTTCCCTTCTGGATTGAGGATTGTCGCAGCGTGAATCTTGTTTGTCGATGTAGCTGCCACTGACAGGATACTGTGATACGCTTTTTCAGCATCATCCCTTGTGTCCTTCTTGTAAGTGGAAACTGTGAATGTGCCATCCTGTTTTGTCACCAGTTCAATCGCAACGTAAGCCATCTTTTAAACCTCTCTTTCCTCAAGTGCTTTGACTCGTTGTCTAAGCATCTGTATTTCCTTCAGTAGAACCGGAATCAACTCGACATAATTGATTGCCTTGTTTTCTTCATCCCCGGTACATATCTCTGGCATGACAGGTTCGGTATCCTCATAGATCAGACCGTATCTCCTCTGCTCGTCTGGATCGTTGTCATACACAAACGATACCGGAGACAGTGAATCAATCTTTTCACCCATGTCATCCATCTCCTGGATGTCATGTTTGATATCTTTTGTTGATTGTTGCACAAGAGAAGTGTAGTACAGTGGATTATCAAAGTATGTGGCAAGTGGGAAATGGATTGCGCCAGATCCTGTCAGTTGCAGTTGACTACTTGATGTGTTGTATATGAACCTCACATACTTATTCGGCGTAACAGGATATCCTGTTGTGCCAATTTTCTCTGGATCAAAATCCGGGTCTAACACAATAGATGCAGCACAGTTCGCAGGAGTATCACCTGTCAATCTGCCAACGATGTACTGCCCCATCAAGTAAACAATCGGTCTGCTTTTTGTGCCAACAATCGGTATTGTCCAATCTCCACCGAAATACAACCGTGCAAAGTCAGAACCGCCACGGTCAAGCAGTGTTTCCAGAATCAGTTCTGTCGATTTCGTATGGTCAGCAGGACTTGTCAACAGACGGATATTACCCATTTCAGTGCTTGCATCGCAGAAAACACCGGCAATCGTATTATCGTCTTTGGAAGTATAATCTCCGACAATAAACTTTTTACTTTCGCCAAGATCGTTTGTGATTCCGTTTGTGTCGAAAGTCATGTTGTTACTGACCATCTTTTTGTCTTCACTGCTGATCTTGAAGTTGTCACTCTCCACATCAAACGTACTGCCAGTAAGCTTCAGATTACCGGAAGCGTTGATGTCAACAATTCCACCGGAATCAATCTCAAGCTTAGACCCACCGTAGACTCTTACACCTTCACCAGTAATATCCACACCACTTCTGGTCTGGTAATAGTTGTCCTCAACGAACATCTTGATATATTTCTGGGATACAATCTGTTGCCGTCTGTTATCGTTCGCATAAACAGACCGTTCTTTGTTTCCGGTTGTCTCATAGTTATCACTGACCGCACCATTCCATCTCATCGTCCTGGAGAAGATCGGAACAGTAATCGTATTCCCATTCACATCAATCGTAACGATATCACCGGATTCAACGAGCCAACATCCGATGCATTCTGTAAGCACAGGCAGATACCCACCAAACGTAAACATCCTGTTGTACAATGGCGCAATATAGTCTGTAATGTCGGATGCGCTTTCAACAGACAAAAATGGATTCTGAATAATCGTATATACGTTACCGCTTGCTTCATACGGATAATTGATGTTCAGATTGCTATTGACAGGTTGCAGCTGAATCTGGTCGATTCTGTACATCTCACGGTAACCGCAGACATCGTTCCATGTGAAGTTATCGAACGTATTCCAGTAATAATCGTCTGCTTCATTCCAGATCATGCCATCATTGATATCACCGGATTCAACACTGAATTCCTCGTTTCCGGTAATGGCATGACCTGTGTTGTCGGTGAACCAGACCATCTTGCAGTTTCCGTCTGCGTTGATCCTTGCGTAGCATCCACAGGCTTCCGCAATCCATGCGAGGATATCTCTGCAAGTGTATCCCTTCATGTCAACAGGAGCAGAAGCATACTGCCTTGCCATGATTGTGGGCAGTTCGTCACCGGCAACATTCGTAACTCCCACATAAGCGCAGAGTCCGTCATAGATGTCTTGGATAGTGCAAGGGTATTCAATCGAATCAATATAGATGTCTGCCAGACCGTCAAACATCTTCATCCGGTCATAAGCAGTGAAGTTAATGATATTGACCGTTGTGATATTGTTCGGTTTCTCACCGGCAAAGTATCCGATGTTTACCCAATACGTTACCGCCGGTGAGCCAATTTCAACACCAAATTCAAGCGTAAACTCGCCTGTCCACATCAGATTGGCAATCTTGTTGGTATTGAAAATCGACATCGTTACCTGTTTGGATACCGCCTTACCGAAAACCAGATCAGTATCTCCGTTCATCACATCATCGATATTCACGCCGGCAATCGCAATATCAGAATCATCCAAAACAATATTCTGCCCCAGGAAAGTCATTCTGATATGCGTAGGATTACCGGCTTTGATTGCGTTCCAGTATGCAGATGATGTCACTCCGACAGGTGTAAGCATTCTATCACCACCTTAATACTCGATAAACGCAATGCGGATCTCTTTGTAATAGATAATATTGTTCGTATTATCTATGTGGTCAATCGGAAACTGAATATCTGGCATATAGAAGTCACCGGACTTGTAGGAATCACTTTCCATATCGTAATAGTATAGTTTAATCTTGCGCTCGTCACTGCTTGTCCAATTATTTCTGAACAGTGTCATCATGGCATCTACATCCATGTTTGTCATGTTCGGAGTATTAAATTCAATCTTACTGGCAGTATGCGGTACGGTTGTCCGGTAAAGCACACCAGTGATTGCTCTCTTTGCTTCAGATTCCATCCTCTGGTTAGGAGTAATGTTATACCCTTCAACCTTGATATATTTCATAGGCAGTTCAGTTCCGCTTGAACCACCAAGTTTAATCAGATAACCACTGTATGCCATCTGAATCAACCCCCTATCACACTATCGTACATATCAAGGCTTTTCCTTGCTACTTTACCGAATGATGCGCTTGCGCCAATCCTAAACTCTTTCTCAAGGATGCCACGAAGCAGTTCATTCTGCTGACGAAGCAGTACGTTCTGTTCATCGTTCGCATCTCTTACACCAAGGCGAATACCTTCAATGATCTGCCCCTGGTTCGCAACAGAAGTTTTACCGTTGATCGAACCAACCAGTTCTGCACCGGCTTCTTGTGCAACGAAGACTTCACCTTTCGGAATGCCGTAAGCACCTTCAGCATGACCTGTAAGCCATCCAAACACTGTTCCTGCTGTTTGCATAAGCAGATTATCTGAGTTTTTCGCAAGTCCTGCTGCTACTCCTGCCATTTCATTTTCGACAGTTCCTTTTGTTACTGTATTCTTTGCGGTTTCTGCCGTCCGTTCGATTATCGTTATTGTTCTTGTTATATTTTCTTTTATATTAACATTATGATCACCACTTATAGCTTCAATTGCAATTTTGATTAATCCTACAATGTCTTTCAATGGCTCAAATATTGGCGCAATTTTATCCCATACTCCTTTAACTTTAGAGTAGATATTATCATCCCACCATTTTTTAACATTATCCCATGCGCCTATTATTTTGTTTTTAATAGTAGACCATACAAGACCCATGTTAGCCTGTACCCCTGTCCAACCGGCCTGGAAGTCCTTCCATTTTGCGTCTTTCCAATCTTGCACACTTTCCCATGCAGAGGATACTTTTGACTTAATGTCGTTCCATTTTGTTGACAATTCGTCTTTAATATCCTCCCAACCGGATGACATTTTCGACCATGCCATGTCTTTCCAGAGCAAAAACTTCTCCCATGCATCATTGACCTTGTTTTTGATGGTACTCCAGTTGGCACTCATGTTGCTTTTAATTTCAGACCATGACGAAGACATATCAGACCATTTTGCGTTGATCCAATCCTTCACCTTGTCCCATGCTGACGAAACACCAGTTTTAATTCCACTCCACAATACTTTAAGACTGCTCTTGATTGTGTCCCAATTGGCTCTGAAATCACTCCACTTTACATTAATCCAATCCTGCACAGGTTTAAGCGCATCTTCTGCTTTCCCTTTTACTGTCTCCCATGCATCAGACAGATTCTCTTTTACTTCTTCCCATTTACCGGATATTTTGCTCCATGCGACCTCAAGCACAGGAGATATTTTATCCCAGGCTGCACTGGCTTTTGATTTAATTTGATTCCATGCGCCAGATATTCCATTTTTAACTTCATCCCATCCTCTTTTGATTGCTTCCCATCCAACCTCCAGGACAGGCTGAATCTTCTCCCACGCAGCAGTGGCCTTTGCTTTAATTTGATTCCAAACAGTAGATATGCCCTTTTTGATTTCATCCCATCCTGCTTTAAAGGCTTCCCAACTAAGTTCCATAATCGGTTGAATCTTTTCCCATGCCTTTACTGCCCAATCTCTGACGGCTTCCCATGCGCCTGTCAGACCATTGGAAATTTTCCTCCATTCGGCAGAAACGGCACTCCATACCAGATTTATAATTGGTTCGATCTTAGCCCATGCCTGTTCAGCAGTTTCCTTAACAGAGTTCCATACACCGGTAATAATGCGTTCGACCTCTCCCCACGCAAGTTGAATCGACTTTACGAGATTGTTATCCAACGAAATACCGGTTGCCAATCCTGCTGCTCCTGCCAGTATCAGAGCAATACCAATTCCAACTCCTGCGCCTGTCAAACACAGGATTGCACCAAGCGCAAGCATCGAGCCACCGGCAATCATTGCGATTTCACTGATCTGCTTTTTAACTTGTGGGCTAAGTGAATCTTTAATGGAAACAACACCGGCAAGATTAGCTGCACCAAGCAAAAGCAACCCAATGCCCAGACCGACATGACCAGTGAAGCAGAGAATCAGACCAAGCGCAAGCGAAGCACCGGCAGCAACTGCCATGATCTGTGCAATCTGGTCTTTTGTGTCCTGGGTCAGTTTGCCCCAATCGTTTGTAACCGTTTTAACAATCGCAGCTGCGCCAAGCGCAATCAAACCGACACCAAGCGGTATATGTCCTGAAAATGCAAGAAGCAGACCGATGGCAATCAAGCTTTCGCCAACGATCACTTGCAGTTTCGCCATTTCATCAGAGATCGCATCAGTGATGAAGGACATTCCGTTAGATCCTCCACCACCTCCTCCACCTCCACCGGCAGATTGGATGACATTCAGTTCGTCAAACGATGCCAGAAGATCTTTTGTTGCGCCACCTCCACCACCGGCAGACTTAGAGTATGCGTTAATTGCTTCAGCTGATGCACCGAACAGTTCACTGCCCATGCCAAGCATTGCAAACAACTGACGAAGCAGACCACAAAGGTAGTTGATCGCACTGGCAACAACATTAATAACAGGCACAAGCGCATTCAACGCAGGAGCAAACGAAGAAATGATATTAATAGCTGCACCGGCTACCGCACCACGCAGTTTTTCAACATTCTGTGCGAACTCACCACCCATTGATTTAGAGAAATTATAAGCTGCCGTCCAGGCAGACGAAAACGCTTTCATAAGTGATCTGATAGCAGTACGAAGTAACATTGTTCCGAAGATCCGACCAATCCTGCCCATTACCTTGGCAAATGCGCCGACCTTGGCACTAGCCTTGTTTGAATCGTTGCCATATTCTTCGATTTGTTTCCCAAGTTTCTGGATCGCAGCCGTCCTCTGTGCAATAGCTTTTGTATCTACACGATTCGCATTTATATCATTAGCGAGAGCAATCTTCATGCCCTCATATTTCATTCTCATAAGATCAAGTTCGGTATAGCATTTTGTAAGGTTATTAACCATTTCCTGACCATATGTGACTCTCATGCTATTACCGGCAGAAACTACACTCTGTTGCATTGCCGTCATGCTTGCAGTTGCCGTATTCGCAGTAATGGTAACATTCGTATTTGCATTTGCAACTGCTTCAAGACCTTTGACAAGGTTCTCGTTTTGATTCAAAAGATCCTTGGAAGAAACAGACGGCTTTGGCGCAAATGCCTGTTGCCTTGCTGCTTCTATGCTCTCTGGATGCAGTTCCCAAAATGTCTTATTGGGGTCTTCACGTTCTGTCGGTTTGGATGGTACTGGAATTAAATTTTTTGTAGCGGTACTTATCTGCTCTGTTACTTTTTTTGCACGACTTGTTTTCGCCTTACCGCTGATGCTCGGCAGTTTAATGTTCCCATATTTCGACAATGTTTTCAGTTCTGCATTCAAGGCTTTCAGTGAAGCTACCGCCACACCTACACCTTTCCCCATAGAACGAAGGGAGTTGACTAAACTGCCAATCCCCTGTTGCGCTTTCCCTGCATTTCCTTCGATTTCTATAGTAAGCGTTTCAAGGTTTGCCATGCTTAATCAACTCCCTTTGATTCTGGTACTAACCCATCAACTTGTTGAGGAAGTTAATGAGTTTTTGTCTTTCCTGCGCTTTCTCCTGTTCTACCTCCAATTTTGTTTTGGGGAACAGATCGAAAGGTTTCTGCTCATACTTAATCTGTCTCTTCCCAAACGCAGTTCCGATTACCGCTTGCAAAGCACTGTAGATATACATACCTTGCAACCACATATCCTCGTTTTCTTTCCTGCGCTGAAGCGTATAGGCTTCCCTATACGCTATTGTCATGTTAGGGTCACCGTACCAGAACTGTTCATATGTCATCCCATAGGACATATATATAGGGCAAAGATATTCAAACAGTTCAGTTAATGTGCTTGCGACAGACGGTGTGTCTGTGTCAGTTACAGTTCCACCGTCACCGTCACGTTTTTTTCTTCACCATCACCAGTGGGATTCAACGATTCATACGGCACTGCCCACAGTTCGCCAAGTCTCCGTCCGACTTCTTCAGTAATACCGCCCATGCGTTCAAGCAGTTTCTCAGCCTGGTTCAGCGAGACGGACGGATGATGCATCCTAAATGCATACCAGAAAAACTCTGGCAGTTTCGTCATGGGGAAACGGTCAACATCCGCAAGCATGAATCCTCTTCCTTCTGCGAACTTGATCGAATCCCTGTTGAATTCCAACGTATACTCTCTGTTATGTTCCGTATCACGGATAATAATGGGTCTTACTTTTTCGGAATTGTCCTTTGCCATGATTCTGTCCTCCATAATTCAAAATATAGTTAAGGGCAGTAATCCCAAACAGGAAATGGTTTCCCACTGTCCTGCCCATTAACAACTACCGGTTACGAACTGTGTGTTGCCCAACCAACAATCTGGTTAGGAATGATATGCAGACTCGCTTCAGCAACGGCATCGACACCCATCTCGTTAAAGCCCATTTCAGTGGGGATACCGGCGAAATAGAAACTGTCGAAGTTCGGAATGCTGATTTCAAACCAAGTAGACTTCTGAGATGCCCACGCAGTTGCAGCTGCGGACACCAGACTCGCCCAGACACTCTTCAGAGAAGCAGTGAGGTTTGCACTCAGAGCAATATCATCACCGGCATCCATGACACCGGAAATGTACCTCTTGTACTTGTCAATGAGGTTGGTCACTTCCAGTTTGGACGGTGTAAGTTCAACACCGGGAATCGTTTTGATATCCGGGATGTTGACATAAGAAGAGGTAGGACGAGAACCGGCAGTGGTTTCCACACAATAGCCGATCTTTACACCGATCGTATTGAATTCAAGTGCCATAGTCTCAACTCCTTATTTGTTCTTTGTCCGATTCCGTCTGCTACTGACTTCTTCGGACTTGTCATCTTTTGTTTCTTCATGAGGAATACCGGCAAGGCATTTCGGACAATGAACTTCATTGTCTTCAACTTCCTGCCCACAGTAAGGACATTTCTTCATGGTCTACCTCCGATACATCTGATAAACTGTTTTCTCGTTCTGCTGACCGGCATTGACTACAACAGGCTTTCCAACAATGGCTTCATACCTTGCGTACTGGCGAAAGGATGTTCTGCCAATATTAATCGAATAACTCTTGTAGATCCGTCTGAACTTCATGCTCTGCATGATGGTATCTGCATCCTTCAGCAGTTCCTTGCATTCACTTCTGGCTTCCCCTGTCTTGTCCGATGTAACACTGACTTCGTATGTCACCCTTGTATGATTCTCTGCACAATTATCTGTGTTGCTCGATTGATACGGCATATTGCCTGTCTCACGAATGACCACAGTTGGGAACACTGTGTCTTTTTCATCGTAACCGGCAGAAATGTTTGCGCTCGGATGCAACACAATCAGTTGGTTATAAACTGTATCAAACACGAAACTTTCGATATCAATCACAGTTTAATCACCTCCTGCAACACATAAGAAGCATTCTTCTCAATGTAGTTCTTTGCATTGTACAGACCCATGCGAGGTTCTATCCGTGTGTACTCGACACCACCGAAGTGCCATCTGCCTTGACCTGTTTCTCGCCTTGTCCTGGCATATTCTCCACTGCCAACCTGTTCTGAGTAAGCACCTTCATAAACATCCGTATCCGGTACATTCTCAAACATTCCAGATGGAGGAAGTGTCGCATCACCGGCACCGAACTCAGCAATCAGATTCGTTTCGCCAACCGCAGCTACAATCCCATGAGTTTCATTATCCATGTACCCAATTGCAGTTGCCATACCGCCATACTTATCGTTTGCAACCAGTGCGCCATCCGTAACAAGTACATCAATCGCATCCTGGAGTCCGAACCGCAGATTCTGTTGCATCTGATTCAGACGGACGATTGCCTTGTGGATTCCTGCTTCTGAAAGTTGGATTTTGATCTTCACGATGCATCCACTTCTTTCAGATAGTAGATCAGATGATTCAGACTCTCTGCCTTACGGACTACCACATAGTTATGTGGATTCGGAACAACCACATCTTCCGTTACCTGTTGCCCATTGACCGTCTTGGTAACAGTTTCAATGTGCGAAGGTTCACGCTGATACCAGAGGATTCCGTCTTCCTTTAAAGGACAATCCAGATCCTCAGTGATCGCATTGTGTGTGTAGGAAGTGGTCAGACCGTATGAGTTCATGACCACCATACCCTGTGACCCCAGGTTGTTTGCGCCACTCGACATAGAAATCGAACACCGGATCTTCTGTGGTGTATCATATGTCTGTTTCCGTTCGCCTGTTTTCAGATTGTTGGAGTCTGTCACAAGCGTTTCACCTTTCCGGTTGGCGAACCATACCGGCTTTTTGTTCCGTTCCAGACACCGCATATCATCCACCGACCTTTGCAAATGGAGTCAAGCGCACCAGAATGTCCGCATCGTCTACAGAAGCATATGCCCTGTTTACACCGTTTTCCTCATGGTTAATCTCGCCTTGTCCTCCTCTGCGGAGGAAATATCTCGCAGCCAATTCACATTGAATCGTATCGTATCTTACCGGCACATCCCCAGAATCCTTTGTGGAGTCATAAGGGAAAAGCCTTTCCAACATCGTATTAAGGGCGAGAGTAAGGTAGACCGGCACAACAGTAGCGGTTGCTTCTGGGTCATTCTCTACCAGAGTCTGAACCATCGTTATTTTTTCGGCTTGAGTCATGCCGGTCATCCCCTTTTTACTTGGTTTTCCGTCTACCGCCTGTTTTTCTGACGGTTTCCGGTTCTTCTTTGACCTCTTCGGTCTTCTTTTCGGCAACCGGCTTAGTCGCAGTTTTCTTTTTCTGCTCGTTCAGCCATGTGTGATGCATCAGCATACCCATTTTGCCGTCCTCCTATTGATTACTGCTGCTTAACCTTCAGCTTGATCATGCCACTCTCGTTGTAGCGGTAAGTCACATAGTGTTTCGTAGCGGTAAACACGTTCACCCGGCGCAGAATGTCACGGTCTGCTTCAAGCAGAGTGTTCCTCTTCAGCACCAGACGGAGCGCACGAGGTTTGACAATGTACGCAACCTCTTTCAGCGCATTGGCATTCCGCAGACGGTTGCTGACGATGATGTCGCATCCGAAAATCTGACCAACTGCACCACGAATGAGCGCACCGGCAGCGAACTCAGAAGCAGGACACCAATCCTTGGTATTGCGGATCGCAGTGTACATTTTCGGAGAAACGAGCAGAGTCTTCCGACCGTCAATGTCCTCTCCGAACAGTTCAAGCGCATTGCTGAAATCCTGCACACCAAGCGCAGCCTGGGAAGTGGAAGTGGAATAAGTCATTCCTGCGCCAATGCCACCCAGGGTGGTGAGGAAATCGATGTCAACTTTGTCTGCCATAGACTTGACAAGCTGATCTCCGATTTCGCCAACCGGATTGCCGTAAGCAGACAGGATAGCGGTATCAGTGATCTCGACACCCTTGCCGGCTTCCTTGATCTGGCAACTGACAGTAGAAGCATTCAGCGAAACAGTAGAGATCGCAGAACCTTCGGTCAGATCATCGGCAGCACCGATGTAAGAGTAGTAGGGGAATTTGATCGTGTCACCAGGCGCACCGACCAGAGTGGTATCCACTTCAGCCAGAGGAGCAAACACGATGTTGTGAATCAGTTTTTTGTCGATATAGGCAGCAAGTACCTCAGGATCGATGAGGTTAGCCAGCATTGTGGTCTGACCCATAAAAACATCTCCTTTTATTTGGTAAATTCAGCGTATTGCTCTGGATTATCTCGCTTGAAAGCAAGCATCTCCATATAACCCATGTTGTCGAACTCTGCCTGTGTTACCGTCTTTGTGGAACTGCCGCCCGGAAGGGTTTTATTGTTCCGCAGAGCATCCTCACGCAAAGCCTTGTCATGAGCATTAATAAATCTCCGAATACCATTGAAAACCTCGTCAATGTTTCCGGTATTCAGTGCTTCGGCTACCGCCTTGGCAGTTTCTGCATCCATTCCGATATCGTTTGCCACCAGTGCGGAAGTGTAATGTGCAATGTTCCGTTCATTGCGAAGGGTTTCCAGTTCCTTTTGCATGGCTGCGGTTGCATTTTCCTGTTCTTCCTTCGCTTTCTCGTCTTCGGAAAGCTTGGATTGATACTTCTTCTTCCACTCGGAAGCATCGGCAGAAGCGTTTGTGGTTGCCTGTTTCAGCTTGCCGTTCTCTGCTTCAAGTGCCTTGATTCTCGCTTCCAAAGATTTAGTATCAACTGTCTGTTCCGTGTTCTGAGTCTCTTGATTCTGGTTCTCGTTAGTGTTCGTAGATTCATTATCCATTGTTGTTTCCTCCATTTTGCGATTTAAGTCTTCTCTGACTCTTGCGATTAATGTCTTCTCTGACAATATATGTAAAAGGCATTTGCCTTAAACATTCTGCTTCTCCAAAGAAATTGGAGTTCTGTCGGTCATAATATGGTTCAACCATTCCGACAAGGTTTGCGCTTCCATGAAGAAAGTTCCCTTTTTCAGCGCATTGTCTCTCGCTGCTTTTGCAAGTGCTGCCACTTGTATAGGTTGAGCAGTGGCATAGTACTTAGCGTAACGCTTCAAATAAGCAGCGAACCAGTTTTCTGCCTTAACAAGCAGATCATGGTTCTGTGGAAGTCTCCATGTTGATTGCTGACAATCATAGTAGGAATCCATGACCGTCTTGACCACTGTGGCGAGGACATCTTCTGCCCTTTCTCTCTTTATCAGTTCCTCAGTGATCGCAATTCTCTGGCGCATCAAGTGATCGTAGGTGTAGAGTATGTAGTCTTCCACATTGTCCTTACGGACTACGCTTTTGTCGTTCCACTTCCAGAGATAGAATGGAGTCTTAATGCTTCCGATTCTCTCCGGTTTGGCAAGCGTTTGTGTCAGCATCGTGAAGAAGACATCCTCATGGATCGTCAGTTTCTCATGGAATCTCAGATTATTCTCCACAAGATACTGCCGTCTGTGCGCCTTGCCATGAATAAATACCCAATCCCTTTCATGGGCAACCAGATGGATCTTGCCGTCTTTGTCCTGCGTTTCCTCTGTAAAGCATGACCACAGTGTGTCATACTTGTCTTCGTTCATTGCACAGAAGATCAGATGCAGACCGAAGATCGAACTGAACGTATCGTCAAAGTCGCAGAACATCACCCAATCCGCATTGGATGCATCAAGACCGGCATTCCTTGCCTTGGAAACACCACCCTTCGGAATGCTCATCTGCACTACCTCATACGGATAGTCCTTAAACAATTCCTCCGGTAATTCGTTTCCGATGCCATCATTGACAAGGATGACACCGATGTCAGTAAAATCAACCTCCCTTTGATTGGCAATCATGTCGAACAGTTGCTTACCGACTTCCCACGGTTCGTGATAGTGCGTGACGATTAAATCAAGAGTTCCCACAAACTCATCCTCCCACTGTTAAAGTAACGTAGCATCGACAGTTGATGTCGAGATCCGGTACTCCGAATCCACCGGGATACAGTGCGGAATCACCTGTGTAGGTGTAGAACTCATCATCCAGACCTACCGTTACTCCTTCAAGGTAGGCATGAGGATCACGAACCCTGTCATCCTTCATCGTGTTCCACTGCTTGCGGATTCCGGTCTTACCGCTTGTCTTGGCTGCATCGTAGACTCCAGTGTTGTAGTCTCGATGCGCTTCAGTGTCGATTAACCGTAAGATTTCTTCTGCCGTTTCATCCTCCAAGATTCGATCACGGAAAGTCTTACCGTCAATCTCAAGGTTCACTGCTTTATCATCAAAACCGTCCTTAAAAGGTACGATTCCGACAATCTCTTCTGCATCTCTCCATCCGTATGCGTATACCAGACAGAGGACGAATTCAAGGTAGTCGCAGAAACGGTCTATTTCCTGTCTGCTCCGTTTCCTGCTGAAGAAAGTAACTGCCGTTTGTCGCAGGATGTTCAGTTCATCCCACTCCATTACGTTACTCACTCGTCACCACCTGTTTCCGCATTTCCTTTTCCGCTTTGGCTTCCTGCTTATTCAACCATTCCATACCCATCCGGTATGCTTCTTCAGTATCCACAAACAGACCGGATGCTTCATAGGCTTTCTGAGGATGCACCTTGTCATTCTGGAGCATGGTAACCAGTGTCTGGCTCTTGGACAAAATGTTCTCATAGTTCCGTCTGGTGAACTTGACATCAATGGCAGTAGGATCAAAACCGAAGTCTGCCATTCCTTCACAGAGAACAGACACAACCTGGAGCATCTCACCTTCCGGTTCACGGAACATTGCTTCAAATTCTTCTGCTCTTGTCTCTGCGCCTTGCCAACCGTTCTTCAGAACAACTGCGCCATTATTGGACGAATCGGAACTGTTTCCGTCACTCTGGCTCGGCATTCCGACAATCTGAAGGACAGCGTTGTACATATCGTCTTTCAGAGTCTGGTTCTGTTGCTGATTCAGTTCTTCGGACAGGATCTTGACATCTGCTTTGGAATCTCCGACAGATTTCAGCAGAATCATTCCTGCTTCACGGATAGAGGATGCGGTTGTGCCGTCCTCAACCTGGCAGTTATACAGTACAAGCAGACTCTGTACGAATGCTTCCACTGCTTCATTCCGCATGGCATCAAAATCTGAAATCGCATCAAGCAGACTCAGAACGATCTCAAAGCAACCAAGCATCGCACTGTTCGCACGATACTCGATGATCGGAATGACACCAAAGTAGTTCGGTTCGGAAACCACTTGCCAACTGTCCTTGAGGATTGTATACACACTGTCCTCTGTATAAGCAGTGAAAGTAGTATTGCCGTTATCGTCCGTCACATAATTGACCGCAACAAGGGCTCTCTGAGAGTAATCGTTTGCTCTGATGACGAACGTATTGCGAGGGTCAAGCGTAAACAGGTTAAACGGCACTTTTTTCATCCGGTTCTGTTCTTGCACAACATACCGATAACCCACACCGACAATCATGCACCATTCAACCAGTGTCTTGTCCTTAGTGTGTTTGCCAATGATCCGCATTGCATCATTAAGCCTGGATACGCTTTCGGACACATCGTCACCGGAAACAGATGCAATATACTGAATCGGTTTGCCTACCAGAAAGCCTGTTTTGAAACTGACGATCTCGTTTGCCCTGTTTTCGCAAATGGCTTTTGCCAGTTCCGGTCTGACCTCACGGACACGGTACAGTGACGGTTGCTTGCCTTTGTAGTAATTCCAGAGGTATTCAATCTCCCCACGGTTCAGCAGATGAGTCTGGTATGCCTGTAAAACTACTTTGGCAACATTCTCGGCAGTAATCACCTGTTCGGAGGTAAAGATTGCCCTTCTGCCAAACATCTGCTTGCGTGGCATCTGGATGACTCTGGTCTGTTGCTGCTCGTTATTCTGCACTTCAGACACACTATTACCTCCCTTTTTGCTAAAAAAGCGCAAAATTGCGGTTTAAATCGCAATAATGCGCTCATTAACATCCTCTAACACAGGACAGGATGTGGGTTTCCTGTCCTGCTTGGAGGATAAGGAATCATGAAGACACAGTTCCTCGATGAAAATATAAACAAGGGAAATACAAAAGTCAATAGATTTTCTGCTTTTTGTCTCTAATCTGCTTAGAAATTGCTAAAATTCCGAACATTCTGCCATTATTTTGTGATTAATGTTCGTGTTTTGGCAGATCAGAACATCCGTTTCATGATTTTCATCTCATTACCGCCAAACAGAGCCATGTTTACTGCCATAGCAAGACTATCTGGAGCATCATCGTGCTTATTTTTTCCGGTAATCGAGAAAGAATAGACATTCTGCATAAACAGTTCATACTCTTTTGACCGCTTCCCTTCCTCCAGGAACACCATATGTTCTCTGATATCCGGTGCTTTGTCGAAAATCCGTTGCAGTTTACCGTTGCCAGTATAGTGCTTAGTTGTTTTCTCCATGTTTACCCTGTGATTCCGGTTTCTGAGTTCAGTATCAATACCGTCAGCGTACTCTGCGGTCATCTTGGTTGCTTCAACACGGATTGCTTGTACATTGTGCTTGATAGCAGTGTCAACGATATGCGGTTGAGTGAACTTTTTGTCACGATTATCGTACACAACATCCGCTACGAAGATATCAGACCCGAACATATAGCAGACCGGAGCAGCAACGAAGTCTCCTCCACCCCAGGCCGGGTCTACTGCCATGAAAACCCTGTCCGCATCGGCTTCCGGTAAAACTCCATTGTAGAACCGCATATCCTCTGGGCAGAAAACTGCTCCGTCTCGCTCAATCGGTTCACCTTGATATTGGGCATACCATGATGCCAAATCATTATTCCGTTCAAAGGATGCCCTTCTCTGCTGATACATCTCTGTTGAGAAACCAGTATCAAATGCATAATCGAAGTTAGACTCATCATTCTCGTTCAGAGCCGGTACATTGATCTGTTTCCAACGGACAGTAGCGAACTTTGGTTCATTCTGGAGCAGTTCAACTCTCATGCCCTGTGGGTCTGCCAGTGACCATCTTGTGCCGATCCACAAATGTTTGGCAGTTTCCTTTCCTCTGGGCAGATAGTTGTTCTCGACCTTCATCCATGCAGCTGCCAGACGATCTTTGTTCATGGCTTCCTCGATACCGGAAATCAAGTCATCTGCGATCTCATAACCGTTGCAATCGCAAGCACCGTTCAATGTGCCGTAAAGTGACCGTCCTGTGAACGAAGCATACCGCTTGTCCCTGTTGATATTCAGCAGTAAATCCTTGGCATTCGTTGAAGTGACTCTGCACTCTGGAAACACATCTCGCCAAAGGTAAGTGATCGGATCTCCCAGGATCTCAAGCAACCCCTTATAGAACACTGTGACCACACTGTCCGTATAGGAGCAGTAAAGATTTGACCTCTCACTGTCTCTGAGGATAATCCACAACACGAAGAACAGAACCAGTGTGGTCTTCCCTACCCTTGGTGGCATACTAAGGAACAGTTCATCCAATTCGCCATCCTCAAGACTCTGCAACGCATCAGCTACAAACTTCAGCTTTTTCCGTCTCGGTAACCAGTACTGCTGCGCTAACGGTCTATCCCACTCAATATAAACCATGAAGTCATCAAAGATATCCCTTGCCGTAATCAGATAACTTTTCTTTAGCAGTTCCCCACAACCATCCACATGGCTAATATACTGCCTAAAATCTTTGATATACTGCATATGTTCTCTACCGAACATCTCATACATAAGCTTTATACAGTAATATGCCCCTTCATAGTCACTTTTCCCCATAAGCAGACCATAACTCTTCTCAAGCTTTTCTTTATCTGTCATATTATCACCACCCTTATTTTACTATCTGCCCTTTATCTAAAATATAGCTGCCCTTATTTTATTAAACAGTAAATAACTAAAAGAAAGAAAAGAAAGTAATACAAAGAAAAGAAAGAAATACTTTTATTTTTTATAGCTATTATTAGCTATAATCCCTTATATTTCAACCATTATAAGCTATTTATACCTACTTATGTAATTGATATACATAATTAATACTACCAACATACATATTACCCCTATTGTTAGGCTATCCATACGCTATATATCCCCCTTTTTATTTCTTTTCTGTATTAACTACTATGAGAACTATAAACCCTTTTTGTTTTTAATCTTTATCTACCAGTATGTATAACATAAACCCTTTTTATTTTTTAGAATATTTATAGGACTACATATATATTAAACATTAAGCCTTTTTATTTTAAAATCTATTTACGGCATCACCCCGTCCGCTCGACCGTCCGTTACTTTCCCCTGGGGGATAGTCTTTCCTGGATCCGGTATAGTATGATTCAGACAGTATGAACAAACATACAGACAGAGCAAAGGCAAGGCAAGAAAAATTTACATATGTATTTGATTTACTCAATCTGATTTTTGTATATTTCCATGCATAAATGAACAGTTATACGGTTCTTGTATGCCATAGCATAGTCGCATACTATATATTGTGTTTAACTATTCGTAAAACAGATGTTTAACGAATAGTTGCGCTATTCAGATAACAAACCTGCTCTATTAACAATGTCTGGTAAGCTTGTCTGTTGTTCTTGATTACCAGTGATTATATAGTCGGTAACGTCTTTATATCCGTAATTGTTTTTCATTAAAAAGAAGCATGATACCGGATTAATAGAACCAGTATTCAAATATGTTTCATATAAGGATCCTATATAATCATATGCTCTTTTTATAGAGTTCATGCACTCTATGTTTTTAACCGCATGAGATTTACCAGTTAGCCATGTAAACAGTGTTGTGCGTGATATACCGAAAGACATTGCGAGCGCAGCGACAGTCGGCTTTATACGATATGTATCACAAATAATAAAATACTTCATAATACGGTTATTCACTTGTTCTATATCATTTATATCTATTTGTGGCAAGGCATATAAAGCCATGCCAAATTTGTTTACTGTTTCGGTTACTTCCGGTTTTGTGTTTTGTATATCATAGTCTTTTCTTATTTTAGTATTTTTGGATCCTTTCGGCCTTCCTCTTTTCCTGGTTGCCGTTTCCGGTTTAGTGGATCCGGTATTTTCCGAATTATTAATTATTTTTTTATTTGCCATAAAAAATCAATCCTTTCCTTTCCTGGAATACAGAACAAATACCGGTTTATCCTGTTTCCAGCGTTCTCAATTCAAATATAATTATTTTTGAAAAAATGTCAAAAAATATCTAAAAAATATTGTTTTCCCTATTGTAAGTTA